>OJJW01000213.1_pt1 | contig 18239 bp, 14 predicted proteins | sample 1596331 | NCBI WGS metagenome assembly OJJW01 (sample SAMEA4350156, study PRJEB24818) | metagenome | biome: human; feature: gut; material: faeces | place: Denmark | collected 2013-09 | reverse complement strand
TTTTCAAGCAGAAGACGGCATACGAGATAGGAGTCCGTCTCGTGGGCTCGGAGATGTGTATAAGAGACAGGTACAAAATACTTGGCAGGATAGTTCATTTTTCCTTTAACCTTTCGTTGTGATTTTGGTGAAGTCATTCTGGGAAAGAGGAGTGCTTTTGATCTACAATATATTTTTGCAATAAGGGTTTTATTTGCTGAAAAATAGTGATCTGTTACAGCACCAATTTCGCCCTGTCCCGCAATATAAGCAAAAGCTCTGGGTTCCAATGGATCCCAGTGCAATCATTTGTGCCCTATTGATTCATCTCATTCTGAAAGACAGAATGAGCCTATACTTGCAATAGTTTACCTCGTTTCCTGTCCTGCTGTCAAGTGTTTGTAGGATCATTGACCTATCTATGCAGACAGAAACGGGAAAATCTGTTTTCTCGGTTGTTCATATACATTGCTCCACGATCAAAAGCGTAATATAAAGATAGCACCATCGTGAGGACAACTTCTTTTTTGAAACAGGCGGTCAGTAAAAAGCATCGCATCAAGCGGTGTGACATACCACTTTTGCCAAAGGTCTTGATTTCAAAAAAATCCATGGTATATTGAAACTGGAAAGCTCCAAACATGGAGTGGCATTACAATTTTGGAGACAAAGTGTTTTCGCTTATACAGCGAGGGTGCCTTATGAAAATCAAAGAAAGTCCATCTATCATTCTGGCGTTTCATGGGATGCTTGGCCGCAAGAAGCAGACCAGCCTATTGCTGCTTTTGCTGACACTGGTTTTCTCGTTTCTGACGGCGGCGGTGATCTACTCCGTCAGCTCTGCACAGGTATTGCAGGACACCCGCTGTGAGTTATATGGCGAATGGCAGTACCTGCGTTTGTCGGATACTGCTGCGGATGCCGCACATGTACAAGGCGCCTTGCCTGCATCCGCACAGGTCAGCACAGTGATCCAAAACGGAATCGTTCTCGGTGCAGACGATGGTGTGGCGGGTGGTATCGGAACGGCAGACGATACCTTTGCACAGCTGGGACGTATCGTGCCGATCAGCGGTGATTTTCCCACGCAGTCCGATGAGATTGCCATGACAACGACACTGCTGGATGCGCTGGGCTGCTCCTATGACGTAGGGCAGACGGTCACGCTGAAGGTCGCTGCCAATGATTACGACCCGCTGGCAGGCTCCGGCGCAGTGATGGAAAAAGCCTATACCCTGTGCGGTGTTTTGCCTGCCTATGATGTTTATTGGAATCTGAACGGCAATCTGACCGTCAGCAGCATTGTGACAGAGCCGCTTGCCTTGGACGGGCAAAAGTTCCAGACATTTTATTATTTGAATGCAGCCGCACCCGTGACCGCTTCGACCGACCCTGCTTTAGTGGCAAACGAGTATGCCTACCCACAGGAGGATACCGTTTCATCTTCTTTGCGCTTTTTACTGGTCGCAGCGATTCTGGTCAGCTTTTTTGCAGTGGCGCAGTATTTCCTGATCGTTCTGCACAAGCGTGTACATACCATCAATACCTTCCTGACGCTGGGGGCTAAGAATCGGGATCTCCGTCTCATGTGCCTGTGGGAGGCGCTTTTTGCCGGGCTTGCAGCAGTTGCTGCTGGGTTTGCACTGGGCTGCGGTGCTGCGGCAGTCGGTCTGGGGTTGCAGAAGCACCTTTCGTTCTTAGTGGTTCCCGCTGCATCTCTTGTGCCGCTGGCGGTGCTGTTTCTGCTCTCCGTACTGCTGGGCGCACTTTTGCCTGCGGTGCTGGTTCGCCCGCAGATCACAAAACCCAAAGAGAAGCCTGCAAAAAAATTTCACTTGGCACAGCTGCCGCTTGCACCGCAGATCGGTGTCGGCTGTGCGGTATTGCTGATCGCCGTCAGCTGTCTGTATGTCGGCTGGCGTGTCATGCTGCCGTATAATTTGGATGCACCATATGCCTGTCTGTCCATCAAGATGAACGGAACCTCCGGGATGCCGTTTTCTCTGAAAGAGGATCTTGCTGCATTGCCCGGTGTGGAAGAGGTTTCCGCTGCAATTGATCTGACCGATACCTATACCGTGACGTCAGACAAGATCCAGTCCAGCCAGATGCTTGCCGATATCTGGGTCAAGGACAACGGCAATATCCCGGGTGTTTTAATGCACAATGCCTCAAAAGGAACACTAAATACGACAGTCTGTGCTTTGCCGGATGATGAACTACGCCGCATTGCCGCAGATGCCGGCGTTTCGGACGAGGAAATCGAGACGCTGCTGGCAGGGGATTCTGTTTTGACCCTGTGGAGAGATTGCTATTATGACCCCGCTGCGGATAAATATTATCAGGGCTTCCAACCGGATGGCAGTACGTTGGTTGAACCGGTTTTTGCGGCCGGAGACAAGTTGAGCATCCAACACCAGCGTTATACCGGGCAGGATGAAGCCGGGAATACGTATACAGCCCAGCTGCCCATTGCCGGTGTCGTAAAGTCTGCACGCAATTACACACTGCTGACAACAGACCGGCTCATTTTCAGCGGCACGATTTTTGTCAGTACAGCTCTTTACCATAAAATGTTTGAGAGCGCAGGCAGCTACCATATGGAAAAAGAAGGATACAGCAGCCTGAACGTGAAACTGTCCGCTGACAGCAATTTCTCGTTGCGGCGGTCTATTTCCTCCATTGCGACGCGCAGGAATGGTATCTTGAGTGCAGATAACTACGACCTGATCAGCCAGAGCTACACCGAGGGCACACAGAGCGCTTTCCTTGTCGGCATCCTTGCGGTATTCGGGGTCCTTCTGGGGTGTGCGCTGCTGGTGGTTTTGAATCTTTCGGCTTATGAAGTCCAGCAGCAGCGGCTGTCGCTTCTCCTGACGCTGGGTGTTTCCCCGAAAAAACTGGTGCTATCCTATGCAAAGCTGCTGCTCCCGGTCATCTTTGGGACGACGCTGCTTGTGAATATCGTTGTCTATGCGGCGGTCTCGCGTATCGTTCCGCTCCAGAGCATTCTCGACCTGATCCGTATCCATACAAGCGGACGGGTGTTTGAATTCCATAAACCCGTGGGAAGTCAGATCCTGGTCAGCGTTCTGCTGATGGTGTTCTGGCTGTCCGCAGCGTTGCTGCCGATCTTCTCTTTTATTCGTAAAAAAGCATCCAAGGGGGATATCTTATGAAAGATAAAATTCTGGAAGCGGTGCAGATCTCCAAAACCTACGGGGAAGGAGAAAGTGCGGTTCACGCCCTCAGAAATAGCGACCTGACCCTTGAAAACGGTACATTTGCGTCCATCATCGGTTCCAGCGGCAGCGGAAAATCCACGCTCCTGAAAATTCTGGGAGGACTTTTGCCACCCACCACCGGTAAGGTGCTGCTGGACGGTCAGGACATTTATGCAATGAATGCGGAGCAGCTGGCACAGGTGCGGCGGCAAAAGATCGGCTTTATTTTTCAGGATTTCCGCCTGTTCCCGGAGTACACGGTGCGGGATAATATTCTGATCCCATTTTATCTCGACCACCGGACACCGGACGAGCAGATGCTTCACAAGCTGACTGAGATCTTGGGCATTGCTGGCAAGCTGCATTCCCGCCCCGCACAGCTCTCCGGCGGACAACAGCAGCGTGTGGCGATCGCCCGTGCGCTCATCGCAAAACCGCGTATCGTTTTTGCCGATGAACCAACCGGAAATCTGGATACACGGACGGGTGAGGATACGATGCGGCTGCTGATGGAATGCGCTGCGGAGTTCGGGCAAACGCTTATCGTTGTTACCCACAACCCGGAAATTGCGCAGAAGGCGCAGCAGGTCATTCGGATCGAGGATGGGCAGATCTTTTATAACGCAATACTACCAATGAGTGTTAGTTCTCGCGGGAATAGCGGGGTATAAGAAAGGGGAATGGATATAGGTTTTGATCAGTGGCGCAAGGTGATGCAAAAATAGCACGGTGCATTTCTGTATCGTGCTAAAAATGGACAAACAAAAACCACGGTGCGTGTGCATCGTGGTTTAATCAAACGGAAGATATTTCTGCGCAAGACGTTTTTGCTCGGATATAAAGCTAAAAGCCGCCGCACCCTGCCCGGAAACTCCGGCAGCAGAATGCGGCGGCGTACTGTTACAAAAAACTTACTTGGAGATCTTCTGGCCGATCCAGATGCAGATGCAGGCACCAATCACCGAGATGGCAAAGGAAGAAAAGCTGCCGGAAGCGTGGATGCCCAGCAGGCCGAACAAAAACTCGCCCACAAAGCTGCCCAGCACACCCATCAGGATGTTGCGGCCAAGGGAAGTTTCCGTGCCCATAAAACGCCCGGCCAGATATCCGGCCAGTGCACCCACCAGTACGCCCACAAAAAGGGAAGCCAGCACACCCACCAGCGACAGCAGGCCGGTCAGACAGCCCACCAGTACGCACAGCAGGGCAACGATAAGTAAAATGGTTAAGGTGATCATAGATTATACCTCCTTGAAAATTACGGCTCTGCCTGCTGCCCGGCGGCTTCGCGGGCGGTGCGGCAGATGTCTTTCAAACAGCATTTTTCGCATTCCGGCTTGCGGGCATTGCACACCGCACGGCCGTGCATCACAAAGCGGTGGCAAAGGTCGCTGCCTTCCTCCGGCGGGATGATCTTCCACAGGGCCATCTCCACCTTCTGCGGCTCCTTGATGCCGTCCACAAGGCCGATTTTATTGCACAACCGGATGCAGTGGGTGTCGGTAACGATGGCGGGCTTGCCGAACACATCGCCCATGATCAGGTTTGCGCTCTTGCGCCCCACGCCGGGCAGGGCAAGCAATTCGTCAAAGGTGTCAGGCACCCGGCAGTCGTACTTGTCCCGCAGCATCCGCATACAAGCCGAGATGTCCCGCGCCTTGGAGTGTCCCAGCCCGCAGGGCTTGACGATGGCTTCAATGTCCTCCGGTTCGGCGGCAGCCAGCGCCGCCACACTGGGGTATTTTGCAAACAGCTCTTCCACCACAATGTTCACCCGGGCATCCGTGCACTGGGCGGCCAGCCGCACGCTGACCAGCAGCTGCCATGCGTGGTCGTAGTCCAGCGTGCACCCTGCATCTGGGTATTCAGCCTTGAGACGCCGGATGACTTCCAGCGCCAGCGCTTTTTTTGCGGTAAGGTCCTCCGGGGCCTTTTTTCGTACCGGCATGGGACAAACCTCCTTTGAAAGGGAATACTTGAATCATACCATGTTTGACAGGATTTGTAAATGTTTACGGGGCATTATCTGAGAATGATTTTCAGAAAAGCCCTTGTCCTCCTTTTCTAAATGCGTTATACTATATAAAAAGTGCCTTGCGGGCAGGAAAGGAGAAACCACCATGAATGAACCACTTGCGCAGCGCCTGCGTCCCAAAACGCTGGCAGATGTGTGCGGACAGCAGCATCTGCTGGCTCCGGGGCGGGTGTTCCGCAGCACCATCGAGAGCGGGCGCATCCCCAACATGATCTTTTACGGCCCCTCCGGCACCGGAAAGACCACGGTGGCACGCATCATTGCCGAGAACAGCGGCATGACCCTGCACAAGCTCAACGGCACCTCCTGCGGCACCGGGGATATCAAGGCAGTGCTCAAGGATATCGGCACGCTGGCAGCGGCGGGCGGCATTCTGCTGTATCTGGACGAGATCCAGTACCTGAACAAAAAGCAGCAGCAGAGCCTTTTGGAATGCATCGAGGACGGCAGCGTCTCCCTGATTGCTTCCACCACCGAGAACCCCTATTTTTACATCTATAATGCCCTGCTTTCCCGCTGCACTGTGTTTGAGTTCAAGCCCCTTGCCGCAGCGGATGTGGAGCGCGGGGTGCGCAACGCCGTGCAGCGCCTTTCCGAGGGGGAGCAGGTGCCGGTGTGCATGGACGAGGACGCCTGTGCCTATCTGGCCGAAAGCGCCGGGGGCGATTTGCGCAAGGCGCTGGGCTGTCTGGACTTTGCAGTCACGGCGGCACCGGTGGAAAACGGAGAAAAGCGCATTACTCTGGATATGATCCGGCAGGTCACCCGCCGCACCGCCATGCGCTACGACCGGGAGGGCGACGACCACTACGACATCGTTTCTGCCTACCAAAAGTCCATGCGCGGCTCCGACCCGGACGCGGCACTGCATTATCTGGCACGCCTGTTGGAAGCGGGAGATCTGCCCTCTGCCTGCCGCCGCCTGATGGTGTGCGCCTGCGAGGATGTGGGGCTTGCCTATCCGCAGATCATTCCCATCGTCAAGGCGGCGGTGGATGCTGCCAACATGGTGGGTCTGCCGGAGGCGCGTCTGCCGCTTGCGGACGCGGTCATTCTGGTGGCCACCAGCCCTAAATCCAACAGCGCCCACGACGCCATCAACGCAGCCATTGCGGATGTGCAGGCCGGGCGCACCGGCCCCATCCCACGCCAGCTGCAAAACAAGCACTTTGATGGCGAGGATGCGCTGGTGAAGGGGCAGAACTACAAATATGCCCACAGCTACGCAAACCACTGGGTACAGCAGCAGTACCTGCCGGATGTGCTGAAGGATACCAAGTACTACACCTTTGGCGACAACAAGACCGAGCAGGCCGCCCGGGCGTACTGGGCAAAGATCAAAGGGGAAGAAAACGTCTGAACCGTGTAAAAAAGGAGGATGGATATGCGCTACTCAAAACAGCGGGAGCTTGTCATGCAGACGGTGGAGCGGCTGTGCGACCACCCGACTGCGGAAGAGATCTACGATAAAGCCGCACAGGAGTGCCCGAACCTGAGCCTTGGCACTGTGTACCGCAACCTGAACAGTCTGGTGGAGGCCGGGCGGGTGCGCCGGGTGTCCATTCCCGGCAAGGCCGACCGTTTTGACCACACTCTGCCGTGGCACAGCCATTTGTACTGCACCGTCTGCGGCGGCGTGACCGATGCAGATGTGGACGGAAAACAGGTGATGGAACTGGTCAAAAACCAGAAGGGCAGGGTGCAGGACTGCGCCGTGGTGCTGCTGGGCGTGTGCGAAGAGTGCTGCCGCAGACAGGATGCAGAGGTTGCAGCGGCCAAACAGGCATAAAATTTGCGTGTTTCCTCTTGCCCGCAGCGGCCAAACAGGGTATACTAAAGAGTGTCTTTTATAAAATAACAGAAAATAGAGTTTCGCCGCATGGGGCTACCCTGCCCGGCGGAGAAGGATGGTTTTTTTGGAATACATTAACTTTGAACATAATACCGTTGCCGCCGAGCTGGTGCGGCAGACCTACGACACCCCGCCGCTGGCCTTTGTGCACAGCTACGGCTGTCAGCAGAACGTCAACGACGGCGAGCGCATCAAAGGCGTGCTGGTGGATATCGGCTACGGCCTGTGCGATAAGCCCGAGGACGCCGACCTGATCCTGTTCAACACCTGCGCCGTGCGCGAGCACGCCGAGCAGCGGGTGTTCGGCAACGTGGGCGCGCTGAAGGGGCTCAAGGAAAAAAAGCCCGGTCTCATCATCGGCCTGTGCGGCTGCATGGCTAACCAGAAGCACGTTGTGGAAAAGCTGCGCAAGAGCTACCCCTATGTGGATCTGGTGTTCGGCGTGGACGGCATCGATACCCTGCCGCAGCTGGTTGCCCAGAAGCTGCAAAAGCATAAGCGGGTGCTGCTGGACCCTGCCCAGCGTCCGGTCATCGTGGAGAATATCCCCATCCGGCGCGAGAGCGAGTTCCGCGCTTGGCTGCCCATCATGTACGGCTGCGACAACTTCTGCACCTACTGCATCGTGCCCTACGTCCGCGGCCGCGAAAAGAGCCGCAAGCCTGGCGATATCCTTGCGGAGTTCCGCAGCCTTGTGGAAGCGGGCTATAAGGAGATCACCCTGCTGGGTCAGAACGTGAACAGCTATGGCAAGGGTCTGGAAGAACAGATCGATTTCTCCGACCTGCTCAACCTGCTGTGCACCGTGCCCGGCGATTATCATATCCGCTTTATGACCAGCCACCCCAAGGACGCCAGCCATAAGCTCATTGATACCATCGCCGCCCAGCCGAAGCTGTGCAAGCACCTGCATCTGCCGGTGCAGTGCGGCTCCGACCGGCTTTTGCAGCAGATGAACCGCCACTATACGGTGGAGCAGTATCTGGAGCTCATCGAATACGCCCGCAAGACCGTGCCCGGCATCACTTTTTCCAGCGATATCATCGTGGGCTTCCCCGGCGAGACCGAGGAGGACTTTGTAAAAACGCTGGAACTGGTGCGCAAGGTGGGTTATATGCAGCTGTTTACCTTTATCTACTCCAAGCGTACCGGCACCAAGGCTGCCGAAATGCCGGACCCCACCCCCCGCAAGGAAAAGACCGACCGCATGACCCGCCTGCTGGCTACGCAGGACGAAATCGCCATGGCGCTGGTCAAGGCGCAGGTAGGGCAGACCGTCCGGGTGCTGGTGGAAGGTTACGGCCGCAACGAGGGCACCCTTTCCGGCCGGCTGGACAACAACCTGACCGTGGAGTTTGCCGCCGACCCGGCACTGCTGGGCAGCTACGCGACCGTACATCTTACCGGTGCCCGCGCCACTGTGCTGCTGGGCGAAGTGGAAGCATAAAAACGTGATTCCGGGGTAAACTGCCCCAGAAAGAATAAAAACAACAAGGAGAACCCAATCATGGATTGCATTGATCTTTTCAAGCGTGCCGCTATGGCACTGCAGACCGACCCCCGCTACGTCATTCTGGATCAGGCCCGCAAGGCAAACGATAAGGATGAGGAACTGCAGAACCTGATCGGCGAGTTCAATCTGGCCCGCATGGATCTGAACAATGAGATCGGCAAGAACGAGCGCGACGATGCCCGCATCGCTGAGCTGAACGAGAAGGTGAACAGCCTTTACGGTCAGATCATGGGCAACGAGGGTATGGTGGCATATAACGAGGCCAAGCGCGAGTGCGAGAACCTGGTCAACTATATCGACGCCATCATCAACACCGCCATGAACGGCGGCGACCCCATGACCGTGCAGGAGCCTTCTGCCTCCTGCACCGGCAGCTGCTCCACCTGCGGCGGCTGCCACTAAGCAGAGTTTTCATCGGAACGCGGCTGTGCAACACAGACCGCGTTTTGTTTGCACCGGCGGTTACAGCCCGCAAACCGGCTGACGGAACCATACAAGGGAAAGAGGAAAAACCATGGCAGAGCTTTCGCCCATGATGCAGCAGTATCTTGAGATCAAAAATCAACACAAGGACGAAATTCTTTTTTACCGCATCGGCGATTTTTACGAGATGTTCTTCGATGATGCCGTCACGGCGTCCCGGGAGCTGGATCTTACCCTTACCGGCAAGCAGTGCGGCCTTGCGGAGCGCGCCCCCATGTGCGGCGTGCCCTTCCACAGCTACGAGGGCTATGTGGCGCGCCTGATCGCCAAGGGCTATAAGGTGGCCATCTGCGAGCAGGTGGAGGACCCCGCTAAAGCCAAGGGGCTTGTCAAGCGGGACATCATCCGGGTGGTCACCCCCGGTACGGTCATTGAAAGCAGTATGCTGCAGGACGACCGCAACAACTACATTGCCAGCCTGTACCTCAAGGGCAAAAAGGCCGGTCTGTGCTTTGCGGATGTTTCCACCGGTACGGCGCATATTACCGAACTGACGGCGGATAAGATCGCCCCGGCGGTCATTACCGAGCTGTGCCGCTACCACCCCAGCGAGGTACTGCTGAACCCCGGTCTGCTGGACTGCCGCGAGGTGACCGCTTACATCAAGAAGAATATGAACTGCTCGGTGGAGCTGGTCGAGGACGAGCGCTATGCGCCGGGGCTGGTGGCGTCTGCGCTGGAAGAGCAGTTTGGCCGCGACTGGCCGCAGACCACCGGCATAGCTGCCGAGGGTCTGGTGCGCTTTGCCATGGCCGCGCTGCTGGAATATCTGCACGATACCCAGATCAAGGGCGTGGAGCGGTTAAAGACCGTTATTACTTACAACGAAGCCCAGTTTATGCGGCTTTCGCCGGTCACCCGGGCAAACCTTGAGCTGACCGAGACCCTGCGCGGACGCGAAAAGCGCGGCACCCTGCTGTGGGTGCTGGATAAGACCAGCACTGCCATGGGCAAGCGGATGCTGCGCAGCTGGATCGAGCAGCCGCTTATTTCCAGCCCGCTCATCAACCACCGCCTGAACGCCGTGGAGGCACTGGTGCGCCAGACCATGGTGCGCGGCGATTTGACCGAGGAACTGCACTATATCGCGGACATGGAGCGCCTGATGACCCGCACGGTGTACGGCTCTGCCACCCCCAAGGAGATCTACACCCTTGCCCAGACCTGCGACCGTCTGCCCGGCCTGCGCAAGCAGGCGGAGGGCTGCAGCTGCCCGGAGCTTTCCGAGCTTGCCGCCAGCATCGACCCGCTGGAGGATATCAAGGCGCGCATTTATGCCGCAGTAGACCCGGACGCCCCCTCCACCCTCAAGGATGGCGGCGTCATTGCCAAGGGTTACCATGCCGAGGTGGACGAGCTGCGCTCCATCCGCGACAACACCAAGGGGGTGCTGGCGCAGCTGGAAGCCCGCCTGCGGCAGGAGACAGGCATCCCCAAGCTGAAGATCGGCTATAACCATGTGTTCGGCTACTTCATCGAGGTGAGCAACTCCTACAAAAACCTTGTGCCGGAGACCTATATCCGCAAGCAGACCCTCACCTCCGGCGAGCGCTACATCACGCAGGAACTGAAGGAGCTGGAAAGCAAGATCCTTGGTGCACACGAGCGGCTCATCTCGCTGGAACGCCGCCTGTTTGACGAACTGCTGGAAAGCATCAGTGCACAACTGGATCGTATCCAGCGCACCGCCAATGCCATTGCCCAGCTGGATGTACTGGCTGCGCTGGCGCAGGTCGCTGCGGAAAACAACTACTGCCGCCCCGTGGTGGATGACAGCGATGTGTTGACCATCACCGAGGGACGTCACCCCGTTGTGGAGCAGGTGCTCAAGGGCAGTATGTTTGTGCCAAACGATACCACTCTCAACTGCACCACCGACCGCTGCCTCATCATCACCGGCCCCAACATGGCGGGCAAATCTACCTATATGCGTCAGAATGCCCTCATTGCGCTGATGGCACAGATCGGCTCCTTTGTGCCGGCTGCCAGCTGTCATGTGGGCGTGGTGGATGCCATTTTCACCCGTATCGGTGCATCGGACGACCTTGCCGCAGGCCAGTCTACCTTTATGGTGGAGATGACCGAGGTGGCCGAAATTCTGAAAAACGCCACAGCCAAAAGCCTTGTGGTGCTGGACGAGATCGGCCGCGGCACCTCCACCTTTGACGGCATGAGCATTGCCCGCGCCGTGGTGGAGCATATCGCAGACCCTGCCAAGGGGCTGGGCTGCAAGACCCTGTTCGCCACCCACTACCACGAGCTGACCGAACTGGAAGGCACCGTGGAAGGTGTGAAAAACTACAACATCGCGGTCAAAAAGCGCGGCGAGGATATCACTTTCCTGCGGCGCATCGTGCGCGGCCCTGCAGACGACAGCTACGGCATCGAGGTGGCAAAGCTGGCCGGTCTGCCCGGCAGCGTGACCCGCCGCGCCCACGAGGTGCTGCGCACGCTGGAAGCATCTGCCCCCAAAAACAAGGTGGAGCAGATGGATTTTGACGCTTTGCAGGAGTACAATTCCCCGGCAGTGCCCAGCGAGATGATGGAAAAGCTGGAGACCGTGGATGTGGAAACACTTACTCCCATTGAAGCGCTGAACTTTTTGTACGAGCTGAAAAAGACCCTCAAGGGTAGCCTGAACGGCTGACCATAAAATCAACCACAGGGGAGGGAAAATACCATGGCAGTCATCCATGTTCTGGATAAGCATACCGCTGAGCTGATCGCCGCCGGTGAGGTGGTGGAGCGCCCTGCATCGGTAGTCAAGGAGCTGCTGGAAAACTCCATCGACGCCGGTGCAACGCAGGTCACCGTAAGCATCGAGTCCGGCGGCGTAAAGCTGATCGAGATCAGCGATAACGGCACCGGCATTGATGCCGAGTATATCCCGACGGCCTTCATCCGCCACGCCACCAGCAAAATCGAAAAGCCGGACGACCTGAACAGCATCCATACGCTGGGCTTCCGCGGCGAAGCACTGGCTTCCATTGCCAGCGTAGCGCGGGTAGAGCTGCTCACCCGCACCGAGGTGGACGAGTTTGCCACCTGCTACCGCATCGCCGGCGGCGAGGAGCAGGGCAGGGAGCCTGCCGCCCGCGCCGTGGGCACTACCATCCGGGTGCAGGACCTGTTCTACAACACCCCTGCCCGCATGAAGTTCCTCAAAAAGGACTCCAGCGAGGGCACCTTTGTGGCAGATAACGTAGTTCATGTGGCACTCAGCCACCCGGAGGTCAGCGTCAAATTCATCCGGGAAGGCAAGCTGCAATACGTCACCCCCGGCGATGGTCAACTGCGCAGCGCCGCTTATGCGGTGCTTGGCCGGGAGTTCAGCCGCGACCTCATCGAGGTGTACTCCGAGGAAGGGTTGTACCGTGTCACTGGTCTGATCACCCCGCCCAAAAGCTGCCGCGCCAGCCGCAGTATGCAGCATTTCTATATCAACGGCCGCTATGTGCGCAACCGCACCATCATGGCGGGTATGGAAATGGCCTTTAAGGGCACGACCATGCAGGGCAAGTTCCCGGGCGGCATCCTGCTGCTGGAAATGCCCACAGACCTTGTGGACGTCAATGTCCACCCTGCAAAGATCGAAGCCCGCTTTGCCCGGGAAAACGACGTGTTCGATGTCGTTTACCATGCGGTCAAGCTGGCGCTGGCACAGCCCGGCACCGGGGAACGCCGCTTTACCTTTGAAGCGGACAAAAATGAGAAATCTGAAAAAGAAAACGATACAAAGAACGAAAATGCTGTAAAGAATAATCACTTTACGGGACTTTCTGCTGTGATTCCGGGTCAGGCAGACCCCGGTACACTGCCCGCGCAGCGCTGGGAAGCCCCGCCGCAGCAGCGCCCCGCTGCTGCACCGGTGAAAACCCCGGCTTTTACGGCAGATACCCCGCCGGTACAGCCCGCACAGCCTGCCCGCGCGGCTGCTGCTGTGCCCTCGTGGCGGCAGTCTGCCCCTGCAGAGGACATTCTGGATCCTGTGGTCACCCTCCACAGCCCGGAAAAACCGGATGCAACCGAAGTCCAGCCCGCGCCGCAGCCCTTCCGGGCAGCTGCCGGTGAAGCGCAGCTGGATGTGCACCCGGAAACGGACACCGCAGCCGACCCGCTGCTGGATCACATGGCGGCATGGAACACCGTACCCGCCGCCCCGGAGATCGAAGCCGCCACGGTGCCCTATCAGCCGGAAGAACCCGAACAGCCGGAGCAGCTGGGCTTTGATGTACCGCAGGGGGAAGAGCCGCTGCGGTATGTGGGCGAAGTTTTCCGCACCTATATTCTGGCAGAGCGGGGAGACGAGCTGTGCCTGATCGACAAGCACGCCGCCCATGAGCGTCAGCTGTACGAAAAACTTGCTGCCAACTACGGCAACGTGCCCAGCCAGCTGCTGCTGCAGCCCGCCGCCATCGACCTTTCCGCAGAGGAAAAGCAGGCGCTGCTGGAAAACCAGCCCCTGCTGGAAAACGCCGGGCTGGATGTGGCAGACTTTGGCGGCAGTACCGTGCTGCTGCGCGCCGTGCCTGCGGACGTAGAGCCGCAGAACGCCGAGGACTTGCTGGTGGAGATCGCTGACCGCCTGCTCAAGGGCAGCCGGGACGCACTGAACGAGCACACCGAGTGGGTGCTGCACTCCATCTCCTGCCGCGCCGCCATCAAGGCGGGGGACAAGTCCTCCCCGCAGGAGCTTATGGCACTGGCCGAGAAGATCCTCTCCGGCGAGGTGCCGCCTTTCTGCCCCCATGGTCGTCCCTGCGTGCTCAAACTTACCCGAAAGGAGTTGGAAAAGCAGTTTGGACGCATCGTGTAATGCAAAACCCGCCGTGGTGGCTGTGGTAGGCCCCACCGCCACCGGCAAGACCGCGCTGGGCGTTGCGCTGGCGCAGCGGTTCTCCGGCGAGGTCATCAGCGCCGACTCCATGCAGATCTATAGAGGTTTGGATGTGGGCACTGCCAAGATCACCCCGCAGGAGACCTGCGGCATCCCGCACCACGGCGTGGACATCCTCACCCCGGAAAAGACCTTCAGCGTGGCGGATTTCACCGCGCTGGCAGGGGAGTATATTCAGGATATCACCGCCCGGGGGCATCTGCCGCTGCTGGTAGGCGGCACCGGACTGTATGTGCAGAGCCTTTTGTACGGGGTGCGCTTCACCGCCGAAAAAGCCCCGGACGGCCTGCGCGAGCAGCTGACCGCCGAGTTGGAAGCCATCGGCCCGGAAGCCATGTACGCAAAACTGCAAGCCGTGGACCCGGAAGCCGCCGCTGCCATCCACCCCAATAATAAGGTACGGGTGCTGCGGGCGCTGGAGCACTACCACGCCACCGGCAAGCGTCTCAGCGAACAAAAGGCCGATTCGCTGCCGCCGGAGCGCCCCTACCGCAGCCTTGTGCTGGGGCTGGACTTCCCGGACCGTGCAGCGCTGTACCGCCGCATCGACCTGCGGGTGGACAAGATGCTGGAAGCCGGGCTTTTAGCCGAGGCGGAATACGTCTGGCGCAACCGCGAAGCCTTCCGCACCGCCGCACAGGCCATCGGCTATAAAGAATTTTTCCCGTATTTCGAACAGACCGCCGCGCTGGATGCCTGCACCGAAAAGCTCAAACAGGCTTCCCGCAACTACGCCAAGCGCCAGCTGACATGGTTCCGCCACATGGACGGGGTCACATGGCTGGATGCCGGGGCTGAGGACGTGCGGCAGACCGCCCTGCGCCTGACCCAAGACTTTTTATCGAAAGGATGATCCTTATGCCGGAAACCCCTCAGGAACCGCGCCACAAGCTCTCTGCACTCACCACGCTGGCAGTTGTGATGGCCACCTTTTTGCTGGCGGCGGCAGTGTATGTCTGCTGGCAGGCGGCGCACATCCTTTTCCCTCAGAACGTCTACGAAACGGCGCTGCCCATCACCATCTCCGATACCATTGAAGCGGACGGCGTGCTGCTGTTTGACGAGACCTGCATTTCCGGCAGCGGCAATCTGGGCTACCTTGTCTCGGATGGCGAGCGGGTGTCGGCGGGCACTGCCGTTGCAGAGCTGTACACCGACGCCAATCAGGCGGTGCTGCGCCAGCAGCTGACCCAGCTCACCAGCCAGATCGACCTTTTGCAGCGCTCTCAGAACACCGCAGCCACCCAGCTGGACGGTCTGCTCAAGGAGCGCTCCGGTGCGCTGTACGATCTGCTGGACGCACTGGACACCGCCCGTTACAGCGATGTGGACAGCAGTGCCGATGCCTATCTGCTGGCGCAGAACAAGCTCTGGATCACCACCGGCGATACCGCCGGCTTTGCAGATCAGATCGCGCTGCTTGCCCAGCAGGCACAGACCGTGCAGGCCCAGCTGGGCAACCCCACTCAGATCACCGCCCCCACCACCGGCTACTTTGTCCGGGCTGCCAGCAGCGGACGGCTGAACGCCGGTGCTGCGGACATTCTGGCGCAGAGCCCGGAGCAGCTCAAGGCCTATCTGGACTCCGACCCTGAGATGCCGCTGGATGGCTGCGTAGGCAAGCTGGTGGCCGGGTTCAGCTGGCAGTACGCCGGTGTGTGCTCGGCAAAGCAGGCCGAAAAGCTGCTGGGTTCGGACGGCAAGCCCTTGCGCACGGCAGTGGAGATCAGCTTTCCCGGCCAGAGCGATGCCGCCTTGCGCGCTACCGTCACCGAGGTGACCGTTGATGCAGAAAAGGATGTTGCCCGTTTTGTGCTGCGCTGCAATTCCATCAACGGCGACGTGCTGTGTCTCAACCACGCCCGTGCCCGCATCAGCACCGGGGAGAGCACCGGTCTGCGGGTGCCTGCTGCAGCGGTGCACTACCTGAAGGAGGACGGCACCGAGGCCGAGACGCAGGGCGAAAACTATATCCCCGGCGTGTATGTCAAGTACGGCAACATTGCCCGCTTCTGTAAGATCGACCCCGTGGATGCTGACCATCCGCTGGTCACGGAAGGGGATTACATCCTTGTTTTGCCCAAGGGAACGGACGGTTCTGTCAGTCAGGTAAGGCTTTATGACGAAATAATCGTCTCGGGACAAAATTTATATGACGGAAAACTTTTGTAGTTATTGACATCTGCTGCAAAAAATCAGATAATAGTAAAAGCTATTTGCATTCTTTTTGCAAAGAACGCCAGGCAGCCGGGCGCTGCCCGAATGAAAGGAGCAGATAATTATGTCTTTGCTGGATAGCATTAAAAAGGGCCTGATGGGTGAAGGGGACGAGTACGAGGATCAGTACATCGATGACGGCCCCCAGATGGTGAACAACAACAGCGGCGTCGGCATCGGGATGGATGAAGAGACCGAAGAGCCTGCCGAGGGCACCAGCAAAAAGAACAAGGTGGTCAATATCCACGCTACCACCCAGCTCAAGGTGGTTCTGGTCAAGCCCGAGCGGTTCGAGGATGCCAGCACCATTGCCGACCATCTGAACAACAAGCGTACCGTGGTGCTGAATCTGGAGTCCACCAACAAGGAGGTCTCCCGCCGTCTGGTGGACTTCCTGTCCGGCGTGGCTTATGCCAACAACGGTCAGATCAAGCGCGTAGCCAACAGCACCTTTATCATTACCCCGTACAACGTGGATATCATGGGTGACCTGCTGGACGAGCTGGAGAACAATGGCGCATTCTATTGATCCGGCAGCCGGTGCGGTGCGCGGCTTTGTGCCCGCCCGCAACGATGAGGAACGCTATCTCATGCGGCATATCGAGGATCTTGCCGATGCGGCTTTTTCCCGCGGCATAGCCCGGTACTCCGCGTTCCTCAGCGACCGGGAACAGGATCTTGCCCGGGCGGCACTGGGGCGTGCCGGTGTGCGGGACGGCTGGCGTTTTGACGGCGGCTGGCCCGAAGCCGAGCGCCGGGTGCTTTGTCTGGAACCGGAGTACAGCTACGGCGAGTGTCCGGTGCGCTGCGTACAGCTGCAGTGCCGGGCGCTGCCCGGTGCGGCGCTTCCGGCGCACAAGGACTATCTGGGCAGCCTGATGGGGCTTGCCCTCAAGCGCGAAGCACTGGGCGATATCCTGCTGCCCGCCGATGCGCCGGGCACAGCCTATGTGTTCGCGCTGGAGCCGGCGGCAAAGCTTATCTGCCGGGAGCTGTGCCAGGCGGGGCGCACCGAGGTGTCCACCCGTCTTTTGGAGCCGGAAGAGATCCCGGCTTTCCCGGCGCCGGAGCGGCAGCTGCTCACTGCCACCGTGTCCTCCCTGCGGCTGGACGCGGTGCTTTCTGCCATGCTGCACGTCAGCCGCGGTACTGCTGCGGAGCTGATCGAAGCGGGCAGGGTAGAGATCAACCATCTGCCGGTAGAAAAGCCCCATGCCCCCGTATACGAGCAGGATGTGTTCACCGTGCGCGGCAAGGGCCGCTTCCGGCTGACCGCATTGCCCGGGAAAAGTAAAAAAGATCGTTCGATCATTGAGTTCTTTCAATATTAAAAGCTATGGGAGGAAATGACTATGCTGACTCCGCAGGATGTCCGCTCTGTACAATTTGAAAAAAACCTCCGCGGCTACCGTACAGAGGACGTGGATCGTTTTCTGGACAAGGTCGAGGAGCAGCTGCAGCAGAACGATGCGCAGGCAGAGCAGCTGCGCAAGCAGATCGCAGATCTGACCGCAGAGAACCAGAAGCTCAAGGGCGAGCTGCAAAGCTTTGAGGCTGACGGCGATATGCTCAAGAGTGCGCTGATCAATGCTCAGCGCATGGGCGAAAACGTGATCCGCGAAGCAAACCAGAAGGCTGAGGAGATCATCCACCGCGCAAATCTGCGGGGCGACGACATCATCCGCGATGCCAACGAGCTGCTGCAGAAGGCAAGCGACCGCGCAGACGAGATCGAGAACGAAGCTAATGAGAAGCGTATGGCGGAGGAACGGGAGTACGACCGCGTCCGTCTGGAGGTCACCCGCTTCAAGGCCGATGTGCTCAATTTGTACCGCAGCCATGTGGAGTCTTTGAGCCGTCTGCCGGAGTTCCAGAAGGAAACCAAGGACGCTGAAAAGGACGCCCCCGCACAGGACGCAGAGCCCTGTCTCTTATACACATCTCCGAGCCCACGAGACGGACTCCTATCTCGTATGCCGTCTTCTGCTTGAAAAAAAAAAAAAATCCAGACTTCCCATCACTAAAGCGCTGCGATCATG
>OJJW01000203.1_pt1 | contig 18641 bp, 17 predicted proteins | sample 1596331 | NCBI WGS metagenome assembly OJJW01 (sample SAMEA4350156, study PRJEB24818) | metagenome | biome: human; feature: gut; material: faeces | place: Denmark | collected 2013-09 | reverse complement strand
TCTGTTATATTACGCTCCACCTATATATTGATTGTTTGAATTTGATGTTTTTGATGAATTTGATGTTTTTTTTTTTTTTTTCAAGCAGAAGACGGCATACGAGATAGGAGTCCGTCTCGTGGGCTCGGAGATGTGTATAAGAGACAGGTTGGGGGCTCAGTTGCAGGATGATTATCATACAAATTTTGATTACGATTCACACGTGACCATTGGTTATCATTTGCCATAATTTTTGGGCGTACTCCTAAATGTTAGTCTAGCTGTTGAAAATATTGGTCAACTGCTTTTAAATAATCCAAACTGGGGTTCAGGCTGTGTGGGACTCTAAAACCATCACGCACGATTGCTTGATACGGAATTGATTGTTTACCTTGCAGGCGTTGCCACTGTTCAATTAAGTATCTGGCCGGATAAACGTAAGTTTCATCTAACGTGGTAAACTTAATTAAAACAAAGCCGATCCCATTTTGTGCCAGCACTTGCGCCAAATGCACAATCTGATGTTCATGAAAATTTTTCAACGGAAAAGACGTCTTATTTTTTGTCTCTTTCGCATCAAAATCAAGATACCGACCCTGATACACACCATTATAATCAGTTGTCGACGCTTGCTTAAAATAAGCCTCAGTAATCTTGGCGGCAGCACGAGCGGGATAGTCCACTTTCACAATCGTAATTGGGGTTGGCTTTTTATGTATGACAGCCAGCTTGTTCGCTAAGTAATAGGCATTTGCGAGGTTAATCTCTTCTTCTAACCCCATGCCGCGTTTACCAAACATTAAGGCCTTTTTAGTTGTCTTCCCAACCCGAACTTGATTGGCTGCCGTTGCGGTACGTCGAATACCAGCAGGATAATGAATCGCCATAAATGCCCTCAGATTATTTTGCACTATATACCTACCTATTTTACCATAAATCAAGACAATACAAGCGATATCGACCAGTATTATCAAAAGGCCGATATATTTTTAACGTATTGCTTTGACTGACCATCACATAAAAAAGACCCCAGCAAACAGCAGCTATTGGTCAATAAGCTGAAAGGAGATAGGGTAGGATTAAATCATGTTCTTAAGCTATCTGCTGGGGTAGCAGCAATATGAATCACGCCATCGCTACACAGTTATTATACCGCAGAGATGATAATACTTGTAAAAATTGACTTCTCAATTTTTTACAATACAAAAAAAACGCCAGGTACTCAATAACATCAAGTACCTAGCGCATGATAATTTTAAAACCCAGCACACCCCTAAGACATCTTTCACAAATCGTTTTTTGATAACGTCTCAAATAAAATATATGGAAAATAAAAATATATGGAAAAAATTGCTTTGCAGCATACTAAATAAAACAAAAAGACGGTTTGTGCTGGGCTGACGCAGCGTCGTGCTACAAGTAAAATATATCACAATCTCATTATTTTTGTCAAACCTTTATCAAAACTGAATCGTCATCGACGAATTGTTGGCTTGTTTTAATCAAAAAGGTCACGTATAGGCATGCTATACGTGACCTTAAATAATACTTTTAATTACCCCAAATGTCCCCAGAAACGCCTGTAACCCGCGTTATTAGGGGGCTATTTTTATTCCCACTCAACGGTAGCTGGTGGCTTAGCCGTGATGTCATAGACAACGCGGTTAATGTGTCCCACTTCATTGACAATGCGGGCAGAAATCTTTTGCAACAATTCCCATGGCAATTGCGCAAAGTCAGCCGTCATGCCATCAACTGACGTAATGGCACGAATTGCGATTGTATAATCGTATGTGCGATAGTCGCCCATCACACCAACTGAACGCACACCAGTCAACACGGTAAAGTATTGCCAAACGTCACCTTCAAGCCCAGCCTTAGCGATTTCATCACGGAGAATCCAATCTGATTCACGGACGATTTCAAGCTTATCTTCCGTGATATCACCTAAGATACGGATCCCCAAACCAGGACCTGGGAATGGCTGACGCCATACCATTTCATGTGGCATATCCAAAGCTTCACCCAATTCACGAACTTCATCCTTGAACAACGTGTTCAATGGTTCAATCAACTGGAATTGCATATCTTCTGGCAAACCACCCACGTTATGGTGTGACTTGATGGTTTGAGCTGTATCAGTACCTGATTCAATCACATCAGTATACAAAGTACCTTGCGCCAAGAAGTCGATATCTTTGAGCTTAGCCGCTTCATCATTAAAGACTTCAATGAATTCATTGCCAATGATCTTACGCTTTTGTTCTGGATCAGTGACGCCAGCCAACTTTGATAAGAAACGTTCTTGCGCATTGACCTTAATAATGTTCAAACCAAATTGCTTGCCCATCATTTCCATCACTTGTTCCGCTTCATTCTTACGTAACAAACCGTGATCCACAAAGATTGATGTCAATTGGTCACCAATTGCTTTATGCAACAAAACGCCGACAACTGACGAATCTACCCCACCGGATAGACCGAGCAAGACTTTCTTATCGCCGACCACTTCACGAATACGTGCAATTTGTTCGTCGATGAAGCCACTCATATCCCAGTTTGCTTCTGCGCCAGCAATATCAAACACAAAATTGTGCAAAATTTGCTTACCATGTTCAGATAAGGTTGTTTCGGCGTGGAATTGTACACCATACAGACGACGTTCATCGTTGGCAATCGCTGCAATCGGTGTCTTATCAGAACCACCAGCAACAACAAAACCTTCTGGCAAAGCCACAACGTTATCTGAATGGCTCATCAAGACTGTTTGATCTGCTGGTGTGTTGGCAAACAACAAGCCAGCTGTATTTGTTTGGTGTAATACTGTTTGCCCAAATTCCCCGTTACCAGGGTTTGCTTCAACTTTACCACCCAAGTTCTGAGCCATGAGTTGCATCCCGTAGCAGACACCCAATACTGGAATACCCAATTCAAAGATGTCATTATCAATCGTAAAAGCATCTTCTTCGTAGACAGACTTAGGGCCACCAGACAAGATAATCGCTTTTGGATTATAGGCCTTCACTTCGTCGGCCGTCATGTTGCGTGACTTTAATTCAGAAAAAACACCCATTTCACGAATGCGGCGGGTAATCAGTTGGTTATATTGGCTACCGTAGTCTAGTACAAGAACTTTATCAGCGTTTACATTAGCCATGCATTATACTCCCTTTTATCCATTATGCGCATTTGCGCGAATTTATTGCGCGTAATTTGGCGCGATTTTAGTGATTTCAACATCGTGTGGATGTGATTCGCGCAGACCATTATCCGTAATTTGAACAAATTGTGCTGTTAGCTTAAGGTCAACAATCGTTGACGAACCAGTATAGCCCATTCCCGCACGCAAACCACCGTCTGCTTGGAAAATCGCATCATCAATCGACATGTCACCACCGGCAAATGTACCGTCTGCTTCTAGTACTTCACCCTTCAGTAAATCAGCTACCAAAATGGCATCAGCACCAGCAGAAATAGCTTTTACAACGTCACCTGAATAGTGTACGCCACCAGTGGCAATCACTGCCTTATCATAGTCAGCTGCCACTTCAGCAATGGCCATTGTCGTCGTCAAGAATGGGTACAAGGCGTTGTTTGGTAATTGTGAATCGACTGAACGACCAGCAATCACGGCATCGACACCGTCTTGATAAAGCGCACCAGCAATACCTTGATCTTCAACCACCCCAACAGCGATAAATGTCGTTGGAAAGGCTTTACGTACCGCTTTAACAATATCATTAGTTTCTTTGTTCAAGCCAGCTTGCAAGTAGAAGAAAATCGCATCAGCACCGGCTGCAACGAGTTCGGCTACGCGTTCTTGCGCCCCAGTTGTCAACCAAACTTCAGCCGCAACACGTACGCGACCTTGGGCATCCAAAAAGGCTTTTGGATACTTATCCAAGTCAACCACTGTTGCTTTAGCAGCCGCAACTGCAGCCGCTTGTGCAGCAATATCTTCTTGTTCGGCAATGACACCAAGACCACCATTTAGCGCAGTCGCAGCAACACGGCTATCCGTGGCTGTGCCATTAGCTTCTGCAATCAGTGGGATGTTGAGTGTAAAGTTATCTGCAAGTTGTGTCGCCAATGACACGGTATGCGGCAAAACATTTGATGCACCAGGCACTAGCAAGACTTGATCATAGCCTAGGCCCATAATTTCAGTATTTTCAGACATGTTTTTTCTCCGTGAATTTGTCATTAAAAGGTTGGGATCGTGATCGTCTTTTTCACGTTGTCACGTTCTGCTTCATAATCAATTACTTGGATATCACGCGTAATTCGGTGGCCCTTTGTCAAGTCATCGATTGATTGTTCACCAACTTTGGCCATTTCTTCACGAATTTCTGCCATCATTGTCCCTAACACATCAGCCAAAGCACCCTTGTAGGCCACACGCGCTTCAATACCTTCGGGTACCATTTTCTTCGCTTCATTGACTTCGCCTTGGAAATAACGATCCTTTGACCCGGCTTCCATGGCTGCAATTGACCCCATCCCACGGTATGTCTTATATTGCTTACCGTTATCTTCAAAGACTTCTCCTGGTGTTTCTGCTGTCCCAGAAAACATTGAGCCAAGCATCACAGCATTGCCGCCAGAAGCCAAAGCTTTAATAATATCTTCCGCCGTCTTGGCCCCACCATCAGCGATGATTGACTTGCCACGACGAGCACCTTCTTCAGCAGCATCACGAACTGCTGAAAGTTGTGGTACACCGATACCGGCAACGACACGGGTTGTGCAGATTGAACCAGGGCCAATACCAACTTTAACCACGTCAGCACCAGCTTCATACAAAGCAGCTGCACCAGCAGTTGTGGCAATATTACCCGCAATAATGTTTAATTCTGGAAAGGCCTCACGCACTTCAGACACTTTACGCAACACACCTTCAGAATGACCATGTGCTGAATCCAAAACAATCGCATCAACGCCGGCAGCAACCATCGCTTCAACACGCTTGACTGTATCTGACGTCACACCGACCGCACCCGCCACTAGCAAACGACCTTGGGCATCAACCGCAGCATTAGGGAATGCCGCCTGATCAAAAGTAGCCGTTTTAACGGCACGAATTTCATCTGCTTGTTCTGCAATAGTCATATTCTTATGCACAACACCTAAGCCACCTAACTTCGCCAATTCTGTGGCAAAACGCGCTTCTGTAACCGTGTCCATTGCAGCTGAAATCAAAGGCAACTGTAACTTTAACGTTGGCGTCAACACCGTGCTGACTGATACATCTTCTGGTTGGATTTGCGCAGTTGCGTCATAAACCAACTTCATATCATCAAAAGTTAAGCCCATCTTGGCAAACTTATTGCGTGCGCTGAACTTAGGCTTTTCGTCGTCTAAGAAAAATTTTTGCATGAGATCCTCCGATTTTAAACGTGATAACAACAGTGCCATGATTATGACTGTGTGTTCACCATTTATTGTTTAGTTAGGCCTTTTTGTCAACACAATTGTTAACGGATCCGCCGATTATGAGATAACAAAATTCGATATTTGGATACAAAAAAAGCATTTGGGATACACAGATCCACAAATGCTTGGCCAGTATTAAAGATACGAGCTAACACTTGCGGATAGTCACGACTTTTGGGGCGTGGTAGAAACTGCTGGCCATTTTCCAGCGATATATCTGCAAATAAACGATTTAGTTATTGGTATTACTTTACAGGTTTTTATGAGAAAAATCAACCCTTTTAATCTCACGAAATCTAGCTAAAATTGCCCGGCAAAACTTGGCATAAATGCAGATGAAATGGTTTCAACACGTACGGTTTCGCCTGGACCTGGGGCCGTCACATAGGCTTGATTACCAATATAAATGGCCACATGATAACTAGCCCCTGGCGTTCCCCAAAAGAGCAAATCACCTGGTTTGGCATCAACCACCGCTTTCTTTTGAACGTAACCTTCTTGTGCTACCGAAGAATGTGGTAACGTTTTACCAATTGCTTGCTGGAAAACATAGCGCACAAGTCCTGAACAATCAAAACCAGCCAAGTCGTCGCCACCCCAAGCATACGGAATGTGTTGTTGCGTCAACGATTGTGCTAATGCCACAACACTTGGCGTTGCATTTGATACAGTTGGCGTGTTTGTTGGTAACGTCACGGGCTGTGCCGGCTTGGCATCAGTTACAACATGATCTGATGTATTGTCCACGTTCACATCAGATTGGTGATTATTTTCTGCGGGTTGCGCGACTGTTGATGACGTTGGTTGACGTAACTGATCCCCTGATGACACCACCAAATCCACTGCATCACTGGCCGTTGTGCCAGTCGTCAACGTTGCCGTATCAGTTACCGGACGCGTCACTGGTTCAGTCACGGTTGGTTGATTAGGTTGCACAAGTGGTGTTGATGCCGGTTGTTCGGGTGCTGGTTGCACTGTCACATCACTTGGCGTTGTTGTTTCTACTGCTACGCTCGCAGACGCACTGACTGTTGTTTGGTCAGCAGCAATGGTTGGTGCGACAGGTTGTGTATCGACAACTGATGGTGATGCGGTTGCTTGTGTTGTTGAGATTACCAACTGTTGGCCCACAGAAATCAAGTCAGAACCTTGATTATTCGCCACCAGCTCTGCCACACTAACATCATGCGCTTTGGCGATGTCCCAGAGTGAATCGCCATATTGTACGCGATAAATCTCTGGTTTTGTGGTGACGACAGCTTGTGGCGTTGTCGGTGTCGACGCCACGATTTTACCCGTGGCAATTTTTAATGGTGCCGTCGCGGTCACACTCGTCTGTATAACTTTGCCTTGTCCAGATAGTGACACAACAGCCTGATTAACTGCCCGTTGGACTGTATCAGCGTGTGCTAAGCCAGTACCAAGACCGGCAACACTCAGTAAGCCCAACCCGGATGCAACGATTTGTTTATCAATTCTTTCCATACCGAATCCCTTCTCTTTGCAACAAACTTTAAACTTTCTTAATTGTCTTTATTCTATCATAACAATTAAAATTTGGTGTGCACATTTACAACAAAAAAAACATTGGCTGAAATTAGCCAATGTTTTTACATTTTCTCTAAACGGGCAATCCGTTCTGCAATCGGTGGATGTGTATCAAAAAGATGTGCTTTCTTTTCTAATGGGTTACTAATATAGAGCGCCGCCGATGATGGATCAACATCTTGCATTGGTGGGGCACTATCTAATTTACGTAACGCTGCAATCAATTCTTGCGGATTACGGGTTAACGCCACACTACCAGCATCTGCTAAGTATTCACGGTTACGTGAAATAGCCATTTGAATGATCGCTGCAACTAACGGTGCAAACATCATGACCGCCAGTGATAAGACAAAAATAAGAATCTGCCCGCCACCACTATTATTGTCGCGATTATCTCGATCACGGCCGCTCGCGCCAGCGAAAAACCACCAATTACTGCCTAAGTTGGTCAGCATGGTAATCGCTGCTGTTAACGCTAACGCAATTGTTGCAATACGAATATCATAGTTACGAATATGACTCATTTCATGTGCAATCACGCCTTCCAGTTCCTGACGATTCATTAACGCCAGCAGCCCCGTTGTCACGGCCACAGCAGCAGTTTTCGGGCTATTGCCAGTCGCAAAGGCATTCGGACTATCATCTTGAATAATAAACACGCGTGGCATTGGTACTTGTGCCACCATGGCCATGTCTTCAACCGTATGCCAAAGTTCTGGTGCTTGGTCAGCGCGTGTTACCTCAATGGCATGATTCATGGTCATCACCAAATTAGTTGAATTACTCACCATCAATAAACTATAAATGGCGCCAATGACCAACCCGCCAACGATTCCCGTTGTCAAAGAACCTAATAACAAGTAACCAACCGCAGCCCCAACAAGCCCAACTAGGATTAAAAAACTAAGCAAAAGGCCAACTGTCCGTCGTTTATTGGATTGTATCTGCTCATATAACATTAAAACTTAACCGTTGGCACTTCTTTCTCAGACTCAGGGACCGCAATAAATTCGCTGGGTTCAAAATGATGGATACCGGCAATAATATTGCTAGGAAAAGCTTGCAACTTCGTGTTATAGCTTGCTGTTGTCGTGTTAAACAATTGCCGTGAGTAGGCAATTTTGTTTTCAGTATTTGTTAATTCTTCTTGCAATTTCGTAAAGTTTGCACTCGCTTTGAGGTCAGGATAAGCTTCGGCAACGGCAAACAAGTGTGTCAAGGCATTTGACAATTGATCAGAAGCTGCCATTGTGGCCGCTGGGCCTTGCGCACTTGACACATTTGTCCGTGCATCTGTGACAGCTTGTAACGTTGACTTTTCAAAATCAGCGTATCCTTTTACCGTATTGACTAGATTAGGAATTAAGTCATTTCGTCGTTTCAATTGTACATCAATTTGGCTCCAAGCCTCTTTGGTCTGCATGCGCGACTTAACCAAGCCGTTGTACACGCTAATCCACACAATGGCAACAACTGCAATGATGGCAACGCCAATCAGTAATGTCATATTGATCTCCTTTAAATACATCTGACAACAAAGTACTCGCAACACGCGTTCAGCGTTATCAATCGACAAACACTTCGCGCTTATCTTTTAACCCAACATAGGTCAGCTGTTCGGCGTACCAATAGTAAAAGAACGGCAGTTGCTGTAGTAACGTGAAAATTGTGATGACCTTATCATGATCTATAATATCATAAGTCCATTGCGAATGGCCGTCATCTTGACGATGTTGGGTTAGTTTCAAGGCAATATCACCGATACTAATTTCCGCACCCGAAGTCTCTCCTTGCATGCGCTTGAGCACAAATTGTTGTTTGGCCGCTGTGACAAACAAACTATCTAAGACATAGGCGGGTAAATCTTTTTGCATCATGACTAAGGCCGTTTGTTGCGCCGCGTCAAGTCCCGGCATATCAATATCATAGCCAATATCCCCCAGCTGCATCGCAATGGCCACCAAGCGTTTTTGGAACGTGGTTAGTGCCTCAACCCCGGCAAGTTGGATCGCCTCTGTTTGTACCAATTTGGCAAACTGCTGGGTATCCAAATACAACCGTTGCCGATTCATATCCCAGTAAAGGACACGCAAGTTTTGGGCCGTTTCTTCTAAATAATAACCGCCAGCAGCCAACGGTGCTTTCGTAAAGCGGAAAGCGGCATTTGGCCATTCAGAAAAATGCAACTCCGCCACTTTTTGCCCTTGCGGAAGTGCAATGGTTGTGTCTGAAAGTGAAGCCGCTTCTGATAACTTGGCAAAGGCCACAGTGACCCAGTGCGTGTTGGGAAACCAAAACGGATTGGCAATTCGCATCATCTCAGCTTGATGCATATCAAACGCTAGCATCTTTTGTAAAATATCTAATAATTCGGTTGGTTCTGTCGTTGTGCCCAATGCGTCGACAAGTACTTGCCAACGTTCAAATAACATGAGATCTTTTCTAAGTTGTGCACTATATTGGTTTGTTTCGAAATTATCCATACACACCTAGTCCTTACTAAATTGTGTCAAGTAAGCCACATAACTATTAGCCAAAGCCGTCGTGAATGCCGGCACTGTTTCAAATTGGCTCAAAATGGCTTGCAATTCAAGTTGGCGTAGCGCATCTTCTTTTTCCAAAGTGAGTAATTCTTCTTGTTGGGCAGCCAACTTCTTTTCCACTTCAGGCACTCTTTTTTGCGTCGCCAATAATAGTTCGCGTTTTTTTTCCAAACTTTCACGAGTCGCCTTATCATTTCGGCCAAACAGACCCGATTTGTTGGCTTGCAACGCATTAATTTGATCTTCAAGAACCTGCAATTCTAGCCGTCGCTTGGTATCATCAGCCAAAAAGGCCTCTAGTCCCATGATAATTTGATTGACTTCTTGAATATGCGCTGCATTCAAACTATCGCCGTTGGCTAATTGCGCGGTTTGTGTCAATTCTGTCACCACTTTTTGGTCATAATCAATGGTAATCGTGAGCACATTTAAAACGCCGAGTTGCCGATGATGCCACCAGTCACCAAGATAAACCCGATACAATATGGGATTCTCGTCATCTTGTTCAAAACGTAGAAAATCAAAATTTGCCGTTAAGTAGGCCAATAATTCTGGCGCTAAAAAGTGCGCAATGTCTTGCTGAATATCAGCGACTAAACTTGCCAGTTCCTGATTACTGTCAGCATGCGCGCGTTGTCGAATTTGTTCATTATATTTTTTTGAATCGAGCAATTCATAGACCAATGGCACTTGATTTGTCGAAATTGCTGTCTGCAATTGGCCCAAATACAAAATTTTGTGATCTAATTGATTAATTAACTCTGGTTGCAAAACGGTTTGCGTGTCTTGATTTGTCATAACAGACCTCCTATCGCACAAAACTTATTTTTAGCATACACCAACCCTGCATTGAAAAGTAGTCTATTAATAATTTTTTATCTACTTCATTTGGCGTCAAAAAAAACGACGAGTCACTCATCGTTTTGGTTGTAATATAGCGGGGATCCGGTCCATGCGCGGTCCAAGAAGATCATCCCCAAATCCCATTTTAAGATAAATGATTGCGACAACAATGCCACCAATGCCGGCACTTAAGAACGTTGTCAATGTGACAGACAATTTGGTATCCATTGGGAATACAAAGTTGCTCATCACAAACACAATCCCGTAGGCTACCGCTGCCATCACTAAGGCACCCATGAATAATTGCCAGAGTTCTCTACCAAGCGACCCCAATGACACGCCATACGCCGCATTGAGATAATCTAGCATAAAGGCAATCGCTACGGTCATCCCAATGACACTTGCAATTAACGCGCCCATGCCCTCAAAATAGCGAATCATCGGTACTTGCAAAACAATTTTAACTAACAAGCCGTAAACAAACGCCTTAATCACAATGGAAACTTCCGATAATGCTTGTAAAATAAACGCCAGTAACATAAACAAACTAAAGACAATGGCCAAAATTGTTGAATATTGTAGTAAGTAAATGCCCTCTTGATTTGATACATCAATTGGATAAAACATCTTATACAATGGTGAGGCAATCGCAAACATCCCCAAAGCACTTGGCAACATCACAATCGCAAACAGCTTAATGACCTGCTTAAGCTGTTGTTGAATATCGGCGTGTGTCAAAGTCGCCTTACTACCCGACAACATTGGCAAAGCAGTTGCGGCAATACTTGTCGAAAATGGCACAATGATCATAATCAACTTATTCGGATTGGCACTAAACAAGGCAAAATCTGTCTGTAACTGTGCATTCGTCATGGCGAAAAAATGACTCATCACATTAAAATAAGTATATTGATCGACTAATTGGAACAGTGTAATGGCTGAACCAATAATAATAAACGGCCAAGATTCTTTTAAAATATCCAGGATTAATTTTAAAGTTGGTGTTTTGACGCGTGGCGCATCATGTGGCATTGGCTGCATCACAATGTTGTGATACTTAATCCAACCCCAACCAAGCACCAGCATACTAAACAGCGCACCGATGAAGGCCGCAAAGGTTGACTGCACCACAACAGCACTCCAGTTACCTGGCGTCGCCTTCAAAATAATCACCGCACTCACCAACATATAGATGATACGTGCAATTTGTTCAACAATTTGAGACAAAGCTGACACGCTCATCAATTGGTAACCCTGAAAAATACCGCGCAACATCGACATTAATGGGAAAATTGCTACGGCCGGTGCCAAAGAATGCAACACTGGGATAAAGTTAGGATCCCCCATGGCCAACCAAGGCGTTAACACATAAATCGTGGCCCCAAAGACCAATCCCAGAAATACCCCTAAAATCAAGGAGTGGCGCGTTAATTGTCGTGATTGATGCACATCACGTCGCGCATGATATTGCGCCACCAACTTTGAAATAGCAGCTGGGACACCAAACGTTGCAATGGCCAAGAAAACAGCATAAATATTGTACCCCTGGCCAAACAAACCATTAGCACGGTTTGAATCAGCACCTAACAGCGCCATCCAGGGCACAATATAAACCGCACCAAGAATACGAGAAATAATATTCCCTGCTGACAACCAAGCTGAGCCTTTGATCAGCGTCGCTTGCGCCTGATCTTGTGCTGATTTTGTGGCGTCTGGTTGAGGCGTAGGCGCTTTTTTGGGCGTCACAACCGTTTTGATGTCGCTTGCGAACGGATCGGCAGCTTGCGAAGACTGCAACTGGGGCTTCTTTTTCCGAATGTTTTGACGCGCTTGGTCATTCTGTGCTTGCATTGCCGCTAATTGTTCAGCAGCGCGTTGTGTTTGTCCCTGAGGCTGCGGGCGTTTTGATTGTGGTTGACGAGCAGCTGGACTATTATCAGGTTGTTTTTTTGCTTGGATGCGTTGACGGGCGCGGGCTAGAATTTCATCTGCACTTAATATCTGGCCGTCCACATTGATTTTATCAACATGCTTTCCTTGCATTTTTGAATCGCTTGGATGCTGTTCATCCGTCATGTGTGTACTCCTCTTGCATTATGTACGCTGGTAATGGCTTACCAGCATTTTAAATCATCTTTTAGCCAACAACAATGTTGACAAATTTGCCTGGAATGGCGATGACCTTGCGGATTGTCTTATCCGCGATAAACTTTTGAACGTTATCATCTGCTTTAGCCGCAGCAATCATGCCATCTTGATCGATATCACGCGCCACTGTGGCCTTCCCACGCACTTTACCGTTGACTTGGAAAATAATCTCAACCGTATCTTCAACAAGTTGTGCTGGATCATAAGTTGGCCAAGCCACATATGAAATAGAAGCTTCTTGTCCCAAACGGACCCATAGTTCTTCTGATAGATGCGGTGCAAATGGTGCCAATAGTTGCACAAAGCCTGTCATGTAATCCAAGAACAAGCTGTCGGCCTTATAGGCTTCATTGACAAACACCATCATTTGAGAAATTGCCGTGTTAAAGCGCATGTTTTCAAGATCTTCCGTGACCTTTTTCACCGTTTGATGATAAATCTTATCCAACTCACCGGAATTAACCGTCGTAACACGGTCACGTAGTTGACCGTCATCATCAATCAACAAGCGCCAAACACGATCTAACCAACGGCGTGAGCCCGTAATGCCTTCTTCAGACCATGGCTTGCTTTGTGTCAATGGTCCCATGAACATTTCATACACTCGGAGGGTATCGGCACCAAATTCAGCCACGATATCATCCGGATTGACCACGTTACCCTTTGACTTCGACATCTTTTCATGGTTCTCACCAAGAATCATACCTTGGTTGACCAGCTTTTGGAAGGGTTCCTTTGTTGGCACAACGCCAAGATCATACAAGAACTTGTGCCAGAAACGCGCGTACAATAAGTGTAACACAGCATGTTCGGCCCCGCCAACGTACAAGTCAACATTCATCCAATACTTTAATTTCTCGGGATCAGCCAATTGTTCTTGGTTACGTGGATCAATATAACGCAAGAAATACCATGATGAACCAGCCCATTGTGGCATCGTATTAGTTTCACGACGGCCCTTCACGCCATCTTCACGGGTTACTTCTAACCAATCTGTTAGGTTTGCCAGTGGTGATTCACCATTACCTGAAGGTCGCAGTTCAGTTGCACGTGGCAAAAGCAATGGTAATTCGGCTTCAGGCACAAGACTCTTCGTCCCATCTTCCCAATGAATGACTGGAATTGGTTCACCCCAATAACGTTGCCGTGAAAAGACCCAGTCACGCAAACGGAAGTTTGTTTGTGCGTGTCCTGCTTGATGGGCTTCCAACCAAGTAATCATCTCATCAATTGCTGTTGCTTTATCTAAGCCATCCAAAAATTCTGAGTTGATATGCACACCATCGCCAGTGTATGGTGCTTCGGTAATATCGCCACCAGTAATCACCGGCTTAATATCGAGATCGAACTTCTTGGCAAACTCATAATCACGCTCATCATGGGCTGGTACCGCCATGATAGCCCCCGTCCCATAAGAAGCCAAAACATAATCAGCAATCCAAATGGGTAATTGTTCACCATTGACGGGATTAATGCCATAAGCACCAGTGAAGACACCAGTCTTATCCTTGTTCAAATCCGTCCGTTCAAGATCTGACTTCGCGGCGATTGACGCACGGTAATCGGCCACTGCTTGGGCTTGTTCGGCTGACACAATTTGGTCAACCAATGGATGTTCAGGCGCTAACACCATATAACTTGCGCCAAAAAGCGTGTCCGGCCGTGTTGTGTAGACTTCGATCTTGTCGTCAGTATTGGCAACGTCAAAGAAAACTGCTGCCCCCTTTGAACGGCCAATCCAATTACGTTGTTGCTCTTTAATCGCTTCTGGCCAATCCAAGTCTTCTAAATCGTCAACCAAACGATCAGCATACGCTGTAATCTTTAAGACCCATTGACGCAAGGCTTTACGTTCAACAGGATTGCCAGAACGTTCTGACTTACCATCAATGACCTCTTCATTGGCCAAAACCACACGGTCAATTGGATCCCAGTTGACCATCATGTTAGACTCGTAAGCCAAACCTTTTTCGTACAACTTTTCAAAAATCCATTGTGTCCACTTATAATATTCTGGATCGGTTGTGTTAATCTCACGATCCCAATCATATGACAAGCCCAAAGCTTTGATTTGTTCACGGAAATGGTCAATATTTTCACTAGTAAAATCTGCTGGATTATGCCCCGTCTTCATTGCATATTGTTCCGCAGGCAAACCAAACGCATCCCAGCCCATTGGGTGCAAGACGTTATAACCATTGGCACGCTTAAAGCGACTCATAATATCCGTGGCCGTGTAGCCTTCGGGGTGTCCCACGTGCAAGCCTTGGCCTGATGGATAAGGGAACATATCCATGGCATAATACTTGGGCTTGCTGGTGTCATCTGTCGTCGCAAAAGTTTGGTGCTCATCCCAAAACTTTTGCCACTTTTGCTCGATTTGTTGATGTTCGTATGGCATATTTGTTGATGTGATAGGCTTTTAACAGCCCCTCACGTTCCTCCTGAAAAATTTAATCACATTTAGGCTAAAAAATCGCCCTATGTCACACTAAAAAGTGTGACATAGGGCGATTTAACGCGGTACCACCTATGTTCACGTATTCCTACGCCTCAAAAGTCTTAACGCGACGCCACGTCAAAAGCTACTGTTAGTTCACTCTCAATTGCTTTAACCGAGTTCCACATGTTGCTTGGTAGACTTGCACCACCGTCTACTCTCTGAATGCCACGCGATGTGTACTAATGCTAAATATAATGCTCTAATTATATCACGTTTTCTGTAAATCAGGTATACTATATATTATGCTTAAGAAACAAAATTTTGACTTATTTTTAACTGTTTTTGCCACTTTAACCTTCACGGTGTTACTCATTGGTGTCCTAACTAAAGCCACCTGGTTAGCGCAATTGAACCATATCGGTCAGCTGGTAATCCAACAGCGCTCACCGCAGTTAAATACCCTATTTATGACCGTAACACAATTAGGTAGCATCGCCATCAGCACCGGTCTAACCACGTTAATTGCCGTCATTTTAATCAGTCAACAGCAATGGCGTTGGGCCAGTTTTATCGTGACCAATGTCGCCATTTTTGCTGGACTAGGAACTGCTCTCATTAAAAACTGGGTGCAAAATCCGCGCCCACAGCCACAACTCTTACCTGAAACGGGTTACAGCTTCCCTTCTGGTCACAGTATGGTGGCAGTTTTACTCTACGGTACGCTGATTTTGATGGTGCAACACTTTGTCCAAAAACGTTGGTGCCGCTATCTTATGATCACTGTTTTAGCGCTCATCATCTGTCTCATCCCAATCAGTCGTGTCTATCTCAATGTTCACTATCCCAGCGATATCCTAGCTGGTTTATCACTCGGCTGGGTATTTCTCAGACTCTCTTATCACCTATTTTTTGGAGAACGGTATGCTACCAACAACACATAACTTAGTCCATCAATTAATCGAACAAACCGTGCATGTTGGCGACACGACCATTGATGGTACCACTGCCAACGGCATTAACACGCGCTTTCTGGCAACACGTGTCGGTCCAACTGGTCGTGTCTTAAGTTATACAGCGACCAAAGATAATGCGAACGCAGCTGCCGCTTCACTTTTCATGAGTGGTTTGTCTGAACGTGTGACCTTACTTGGGAAAACAATTGATCGTCAATTTATTACCGAATTAGGGCCTCAATCACAGGCACGCATTGCCATTTTTGATTATTCTCAAGCCGCACAAAATGCAGCGGATCGGCCGGTTGACTATCTGGACCAAATTGATCGCGTTTTGCCCCGTTTAACCCACGGCGGCCTCCTGATTGTCCTGTTTAGTGAGACCCCTGCTGATTGGCAAACTTATCAAAAAAGTCTTCTGAAAGCCGACTATCAGCAAGCGGCCTATCTCACGGAAGCCGACCAAGCTTATCTCATTGAACGCATTTAAGGAGTTCAGACATGCACAAGAAAAAACAATATGTCGGGGTTGCTGCCATGGCAGTCCTCTTAGTCGCCATTCTAATCGGTATCTTAGTCTTAACGACCAAAGACCAACAGTCTGATACGACGACACAAACTGCAACCTCACAAACAAAAAAAGATCCTAATTTAGACAAAGTGCCTTTGCCACAACTTAGTGATACGGTCGCAGATAATGAAAGCGAAGTGCGTATCAGTACGACGATGGGCGATATCACCATTAAGTTATTCAACCAATATGCCCCACTCGCGGTTGAGAACTTCCTCACCCATGCCAAAGATGGTTACTATAACAACACCATTTTCCATCGTGTCATTAATAACTTCATGATTCAAGGTGGTGATCCGAAGGGTAACGGTTCTGGTGGCACATCAATTTGGCATGATAAGAATACAGCGATCGACAGTGGTAACGGCTTTAAAAATGAGACCAGTTCATCCCTTTATAATATTCGTGGTGCGTTATCAATGGCCAATGCTGGCCCAGATACAAACGGGTCACAATTCTTTATTAATCAAAATAAAAGCGATCAAACCAAAAAAATTGATCAAAACAACTATCCAGCCAAAATTGTAGACGCTTACAAACATGGTGGTAATCCATCGCTTGATGGTAGTTATACCGTGTTTGGTCAAGTGATTGCTGGTATGGCCGTTGTTGATAAAATTGCAGCACAAAAAGTTAAAGCAAGTGGTGAAGGGTCAACACTGGTTGATCCAGTTAAAATCACTGGTATTACAATTCTCAAAGAAGCCAAATAAAAAAGCACCTGCGGGTGCTTTTTTTTATGTCTTATTGCGGTAATTCGCCGGTTCTTAAGACTAAGACATCAACTGCGGCTGATTTCGTCACATAGGATGGTACTGTCCCTGCCATTGCACGTTGTAGGCGGCTTAAGCCTGTTTCACCAACAACGATAAGATCATTATGATGATCTTTTGGAAAGTCATTGGCAATTACTTTTTTAGGGGTCCCAAAACGCACGTGAATATCCACATCATCATGACCAATACTGCGGGCGTAGGCATAGGCCGTCTGAATAGCGGCTTCAGCATCTTGTTCCATTTGATACACAATGTCTGCATTCATCACCATCGTGCCAAAGTAGCCACCACTTGTATCGACGACATTCAAAATATCTAAATGGGCGTTTGGCGCCATCTCATGCGCCCGTTTGATTAACAAATTGGCAACATTTGAGCCATCAATTGCAACTAAAATATTTTTATAGGCCATCTCATTTATGCTGTTGCATGAGGTTACGCAACATACTCCTTAACTTATGATCTTATAAGCCCATTATACCGCTTTTCTCACTATAATGTAAGCGCTTTACTTATGTTGCATTTATTGCTGTAAATTTTGCCGTAACAAGAATGCTGGTCCATGTTCCTGACCAATAATGATTTCATCAGCGATATTCAAAAAGAGACCATGTTCAACAACCCCCACGCGACCGTCTAAATATTTCCCAAGTTCTTCTGGTTGGTCAATAACCTCTAAATGTAAATCAACAATGTAGTGTCCCATATCCGTGACCACTGGTTCGCCATCTTTAAGCCGCAACACTGGATGTAGTTGCTGTTGGGCAAATTCCGCAACCAATTTACCATGCCCAAATGGCACAATTTCAACCGGTAAGGGAAAACTGCCTAATCGCTGATGCACCTTTTGTTGGTCGACAACCCAAACAATGCGCTTTGAGTTTTTAGCGACAATTTTTTCCATCAAAAAGGCCGCACCACCACCCTTAATCCCATTCATTTTGACATCAACTTCATCGGCCCCATCCACCGTTAAATCAATTGTAGGCGCATCATCAATGTCCACAATTGTAATACCTAACGCTTGGGCTTGCGCGGCTGTTTTAAAAGATGTTGTCACACCGATAATGCGCAGTTGTTCATCACGGATGCGTGCAGCTAGCGCCTCTAAGAAGTAAGCCACCGTCGAACCCGTCCCCAAACCAACCGTCATCCCATCAGTAATCAGTTGCGCGGCTGTTTCGCCAGCCTGTCGTTTTTCGTCATTAATCGTTATCATACCCTCATGATAACAAAAAACACGGTGAAATATAACCGGTCATGCAAATTATAAAACTTTCTGTAGGAAATCTCTGTCTCTTATACACATCTGACGCTGCCGACGAAGAGGATTGTGTAGATCTCGGTGGTCGCCGTATCATTACAAAAAAAAAGAAAAAGAAAAGAAGAAGAACACACAACAAA
>OJJW01000189.1_pt1 | contig 19856 bp, 18 predicted proteins | sample 1596331 | NCBI WGS metagenome assembly OJJW01 (sample SAMEA4350156, study PRJEB24818) | metagenome | biome: human; feature: gut; material: faeces | place: Denmark | collected 2013-09 | reverse complement strand
TCTTTTTTATCTTCTTTGTTATTTTGTTTGTTTGTTACAATTTTTTTTCTATCATTTTTTGTTTTTTTTTTGTCTTTCTTTTTTTTTTTTTTTAATCGACCGGGTCCCTCCTAGTTCTACACTATCCTCTTCGTCGGCAGCGTCAGATGTGTATAAGAGACAGTTATTACTCTTAGGATCTTTTTCAAGGGCAAACAGCACCTGAAAAGCTGCTTGACGTGACTCATGTCGTGATAAATTCGCCATTAATCGGCCACCTCAGTTGTTTCTGTTTCACCAAATAGATTATCTGGATCAAATTGATTGGATACTTTTTCTGGCACAATCCCACTCACGTGGACATTTGTTTGTACAACATTTAAGTCTGTCATTGATGTGATTTGAGATTGAATGGCATTTTGAATGTCAAGCGCAACCTTTGGCACAGCCACACCATATTGCAAAAACACATAAGCATCAATCATCAAACCGGCATCAGTTTGTGTTAATTCGACACCCTTACCACGTGCATTTGAACCAAAGGCGTTCGTAAAGTGATCTGACAACTTACCACGCATTGAGTAAACACCTGGTACTTCTTGCGTTGCAATTTGTGCAATCACTTCAATGACTTCTGGCGTCACTTGTGTTGTCCCCGCAACAGTATGTTGCGTTGCTAAAATAATATTCTTTGTAGCTTGCTTGCTACGCTTAATTTCTCTGGCCATGATGTCATCCTCGAAAATATTTTTTAAAATAAAAAGTTCCCCTAGGGAACTTTTTATCTGTGTTCCCTACAACACGCAGCCACTGGATAACATGACAACAATTGTGCCGTGTTAGCACCATCAGCTTGTGTTAGTTCACACTTTGTAATTAGGCACGGCCCTTATATGAACCGTCTTCAGTATTAACGATGATTGTTTCACCTTCGTTAATAAAGTCAGGCACTGTAATTGTTGCCCCAGTTTCAACTGTTGCTGGCTTACCTGAACCAGTTGCTGTCGCACCCTTGATGCCTGGTTGTGTTTCCGTTACCTTCAAAGCAACTGTTGATGGCAATTCAGCACCCAAAATTTCGTTACCAAACATTGTGATCTTAACTTCCATACCTTCAAGCAAGAACTTCAAAGCAGCTTCGATCTTGTCATCTGGCAAGTTAATTTGTTCGTAAGTTTCAACATCCATGAAGACACGACCATTGTTTTCAGCAAACAAGTAAGACATTGGACGTGTTGTGATATCAGCTTGTTCGAACTTATCACCAGGACGGAAAGTCACTTCGTTCACAGCGCCTGTACGCAAGTTCTTCAACTTTGAGCGGACAAATGCGCCACCCTTTCCTGGCTTAACGTGCTGGAAATCCAAAACGCGCCAAATTGAGTTTGAATACTCAATTGTCAAACCATTCTTTAAATCATTCATGCCAATTGCCATGATCAATATCCTCTTTTATAAATAATTTAGTTTATTATACCAGAAAACCGCCTATGATGCAGTCTTCATACAAAATAAAATTTTACCACAACCCTCATGATTTCTCAATGTTTTTCCCATTGAGCGCTGGTTTCATGATCAACTCATCAAATCGATGAATATCCTTTAATAAATCACGCGATTCTTCGAGACCAAATGCATCAATCCACGCCTTACCACGGGCTCTTACGCGCTTGGTAATTTCTGCCTCGACTCGCTGCCCCTCAGGTGTCAAAGATAAGAGGATTCGTCGCCGATCTTTTTCATCTGGTGTTTGGATAACAAAATCCAACGCCAACATCGGCTTTAATTGGCGGCCAACAGCGCCTTTGGTCACGTCACGTTCAGCCGCAATTCCTGTTAATGTCAACGGCGTTTCGCTGCGCGCAATGGCTGCCATAATCAACCACTGCTCAAAAGACAGCCCATATTCACGCATTGGCTGTGATAGCATGGTTTCCATATGTTTTAGTGATGACATGTAAACCCGAATAAAGTCGGCTAACATTGTGTATTCTGGCATATGATTTCCCCTGTTCTCATACCTTCAAATGGTAGCAAGATAGCGCAACGCGTCGTCAACACTTTGGTATAATCGCACCGCTGCCAAATCCGTCGGTGTGGCAAAATCAGCCGTTACGCTATCTGCTAGCCAATCCCACAAATGGTCATAGTAACCATTCACATTTAATAGTACGAGTGGTTTGTGATGTAAGCCAATTCTTGCCCAACTCAACACTTGAGCTAATTCCTCAAGTGTGCCAAATCCACCCGGTAAAACAATAAACGCATCACCAAGTGACATCAGTAATTCTTTACGTTCAGACATCGTCTCAACGGTAATCAATTTTGTAATGTCAGCTGCCGGTATCGTCTCTTCTGCTAAATTGTGTGGCGACACACCAATGACTTGCCCACCATGGGCCATCACGGCTCCCGCCGTAACACCCATGAGCCCGTCTCGCCCACCCCCATAAACAAGCGTGAGCTGCCGTTGGGCGAGTGCTTCACCCAACGCCGTAGCAATTGTTGTAAATTCTGGATCTGCGCCGAGTTGCGATCCCATAAAAACTGTAATCGATTTGACTGCCATTTCTTTGCTCCCCTACATCAAATTTAACAATGATAATGGGAATAATCAAGTAATAAGCCGACAACATTCCCGTTTTCGCGTGCTATGTGGTACACTATAATATAGGTTTTCGTTCGTGACAAATTAAAAAATTAACGATATTTTGGAGGCATTATGATTTACAAAGTTTATTACCAGGAACATCCTGAACGCAATCCCAAGCGTGAAACAACCCTTTCACTCTACTTGTCGGCAGAAAGCTTGCCACAAGCACGGGAAATTATTGAAGACAACACCAACTACAACGTTGAATTTATCGAAGAACTTTCAGATAAGGCATTGACTTACGAAAAAGCTAACCCAAACTTCGAAATCACAACATTCTAAACTATGACATATTCTGTAGATATTAAACCAAACGAAGTCGGCGTTTATGCGCTAGGCGGTTTAGGCGAGATCGGTAAGAATACGTATGGTATTGAGTATCAAGATGAAATCATCGTTGTTGACGCGGGTATTAAGTTCCCCGAAGATGAACTACTTGGTATCGATTACGTTATTCCCGACTATACTTATTTAGTCGATAATATCGATCACGTGAAAGCACTGGTTATCACCCACGGACACGAAGACCATATCGGTGCAATCGCCTACTTTTTACAAGCTGTTAACGTTCCAGTTTATGCTGGACCACTAGCAATGGCGTTAATTAAGAACAAACTCGAAGAAAAACAACTCCTCAATCGCGTTGAATTACACGAGATTACGGATGGGACTGTCCTTGAATTTGATAAATTAAGTGTCGAATTCTTCCGGACAACCCACTCAATTCCTGATGTATTTGGTGTTGCGGTGCACACCCCAGTTGGGACAATTGTTGAAACTGGTGATTTCAAGTTCGATCTCACACCAACAACAAAGCAGCCACCTAACTTGTGGTCAATGGCGCGTCTTGGTGAAAAAGGTGTCTTGCTCATGATGAGTGATTCAACCAACGCTGAACGTGCTGAATGGACCAAGTCAGAAGCCTGGGTGGCCAAATCGGTTAACCGAATTTTTGACAAAATTACAAAGGGTCGTATCATCTTTGCGACTTTCGCTTCAAACATGAACCGTGTCCGCATGGCGACTGATGCTGCGATTGCTCATGGGCGTAAGATTGCTGTCTTTGGTCGTTCAATGGAATCAGCTGTTAACAATGGTCGTGCTTTAGGGTACTTGAACATTCCAGATGACATGCTGGTTGAACAATCTGAGATTAAGCATATCCCTGATGATGAACTGTTGATTTTATCAACTGGTTCACAAGGTGAACCGATGGCCGCTTTGGCTCGCATTGCTGAAGGGACGCACAAGCAGATTCGCTTGAAGCCAAATGACAACGTTATTTTCTCATCATCTCCTATTCCAGGTAACACCGCTTCAGTCAATGAAGTGATTAATAAGCTGGAAGAAGGCGGTGCTAATGTCATTTATGGTAAGGTCAACAACATTCATACTTCTGGTCACGGTGGCCAAGAAGAAGAAAAGTTGATGTTAGCCCTCATGAAGCCAAAGTTCTTCATGCCCGTGCACGGGGAATACCGGATGTTGAAAGTTCATGCCTCATTGGCACACGAACTCGATATCCCTGAAGACCATACTTTTATTTTGGAAAATGGTGATGTCTTAGCGCTTGATGGCGAAAATGCTCGTATTGCGGGGCATTTCCCTGGCGAAGACACTTACATTGATGGCTCAGGTATCGGTGATATCGGATCAGTTGTCCTGCACGATCGTCAAAAGCTCTCACAAGATGGCTTGGTCGTGGTGACGGCAACTATTGACTTAAAGAAAAAAGAAATTCTTTCTGGCCCAGATATTTTGTCACGTGGTTTTGTTTACATGCGTGAGTCTGGTGATTTAATTAATGAAGGACGTCGGATTATTTTTGGCACGATGCGTCGTGTGATGAATAACGCTAACGCCACTGAAGCTGATATTCGTCAAGCCGTTATTGATGACTTATCACGTTTCTTGTATCGTGAAACAGCACGTAAGCCAATGATCTTACCAATGTTGATCATGGTCTAACGACAAAACACCCGCTTGTGGGTGTTTTTTGTTGCCTTGAATCGATAAATGCCGAACATTATTTTCTTTTATGCAGAGGTCAACGTATAAAACTTGACATTAACATTTTTAAACCGAGCCCAAATATGCTAGAATAGTAGAAGTACAATATGAAGGAGCCATCATGACACAACGAAAAATCCCTACGATTATGGGTACGCAACACCCCGATAATGCGAATGCACCTTTCTGGGATGCATCCCAACAACCTTTTATCAGCGCCTATCGCGAAATGAACGAAGCTTTTGAAAATTTCAGTGAATTAAATGTTGATGAATACATGTGGGATTGGGAAGGTAAGCACGCCGATGCTGCCGTCATTGATCGCCTATTTAGCACCGAATATGATTACTTTAAAGACCAACAAATTGGTCGTGATAAATTCTTGACGTTCCGCTTCCCAAACATTTGGGAAGAAAAAGGCTATAACTTGATGCAGGCAATGACTGCCATTTTAAGTTCAGAAGATTTCGCGCATGATTTAGGCTTTGAACAACGGCCATTATTTGAAGCCATTTTGCCAATGGCACAACGCGCTGATCAGTTGCTAAAGATGCAAGTTTTGTTTGAAAAGCTAGCCAACTTTAAGTCAGTTGAGTTTACCCGTTCAGATAAAAACACCCCTTATATTGAAATTATTCCCCTATTTGAGGATTTTGACACCCAACTTCACGCACCAGAAATTTTGAAAGACTACCTCAAGTTGCATGAAGAACATTTTGGATTCCGACCAAAGTATATGCGTGTTTTCCTGGCTGGATCTGATTCAGCGTTGACAGCTGGTTTCATGAGCTCAATTACGGGTAACAAGTTAGCCATTGCGCGCTTACATGAATTTGCCCGTGAAGAAAACATTGAAATTTATCCCATTTCAGGGACTGGTTCAGCGATTTTCCGTGGTGGCTTGTCACCACACCGTATTGATCGTTACGTCAAAGAATTCCCTGGTGTTCGTACGGCAACAGTTCAGTCTGCTTTCCGCTATGATTTCCCAATTGCTGATGTCCAACAAGCGATTGCCGAACTAAAGGAAAAGTTACCAACCGCTGAACCATTAAAGATTTCAGCTGCTGACCAAAAGATCTTAGCCGAAGTCGCTGAAGAATCAGCTGAATTTTATACGCACACACTAGACCAATTGGTGCCTGATATGCAACCGATTTTCAAGGCCTTCCCAAAGCGTCGTGACCGTCGCCAACACGTTGGTGTCTTAGGTTACTCACGTTCTGTTGACGGTATTGAATTACCACGTGCCATCAACTTCACCGGTGCCTTTTATTCAATCGGTGTGCCACCAGAATTCATCGGCTTTGGCCGTGCCCTTGAAAACTTAAATGCTGATCATCTGTCAGCGTTTGTCCGGAATTACCCAAGTATGAAGGATGACTTCCGTGAACTCGCCCGCTTTGTCAATCTCGATGCACTCGCAATCTTGAAGACACAAAGTCCTGCTTGGGCTGATGTTGAACGCGACATTATGATTGTCAAAGATATTTTCGACCTTGAAATTGGTCCTAAAACCCGTGAAGAACAACAGCATGCCGAAATCGCTTTGCAAGTTGTGCAAATTAAAGAAGGTGTGCCAATTGCCATTACGGCTTTAATTAACCGCATGGCGCAGCTCCGCCACTTCTTAGGATAATCACCACACATAGCCCTTTGGGGCTTTTTTTGTTACAATGAAATTAGTTTCTATCGAAAGAATAACCATCATGCCGAATTTTTACGTGATTCACAATCCTCAGGCTGGTAACCAAGCACACGGCGATATTATCAGTCAAATTAAACACTTACGCACAATCGTGCGCTGGTCCGATACCCAATATGCTGGCCACGCAGTCAAATTGGCAAAAAATATCGCTAATACGGTCACAGACCCCGAGGCGGTTGCTTTAGCAATCGGTGGGGACGGCACCTTAAACGAAGTATTAAATGGCCTATTACAAACCCAACGTGAAGCCCCCATTCCCTTAGCCTATATCCCACTTGGTTCGGGTAATGACTTTGCCCGAGCAGCGCACCTAGGGACGGCCAGCGAGGCGCTGTATCATCTTAAACAGACAACCCAGCCCCAGCAACTCAATGTCGGTCGGATGACAGATGATGGGCTGTATCAGACAACGCGATACTTCATTAACAATTTGGGCATTGGGTTTGATGCGTTAGTGGTTGATCACACCAACCAATCACCTTGGAAAAAACGGCTGAACCGTCTAGGGTTAGGACACTTCAGTTATCTAGCCACAACTTTAGCTGCTTTTTTCCAACAACAAGCCTTCCAAATGACTGTCATGACTGGCGATCAGTACCAACAGTTTACTCAGGCGTTTTTGGTGACGATTACCAACCAACCCTTTTTCGGTGGCGGCATTGCGCTACTCCCAACGGCTGACTTAACTCAGGAAGGTCTCGATCTCGTCATCGCCAAAAAGATGTCATTTCTCCAGTTTCTAAAATTATTTATGGCCTTAAAAAAGGATGGTAGTCATCTTGCTCACCCAAATGTGACAACTATCCCGCTCCAACACGGCACACAAATTTACGTTCGTGACATGCAACCAGGCCAAGTTGATGGTGAAACATTGCAACCTAGTACTTTTGGTTTGAACATTGATTATCAATCCTATCCATTTTGGCTCTAAAAAAGCGTTATCTCTATTAACAATAGAGATAACGCTTTTTCTTAATTAAAACGGCCTAAACGTTCTGCTTGGTTGGTCACACTGACAATCAACTTCCGTGATGTCAAATGTTCACTAGCTTGAATGACCAAATCTTCTTGGTAAATAATAGCTGCAATGGCACTAACAACCGTTGGCACAATACTATTGGCGTGGCCGTGCATAAAGGCATTTTTCATCGCTTCAGTATAGTTCTGACTATTTAATAACGACCAAATAATCGCTTCTAATGTGCTGGCACTGCGACCATCTAACACGATGTTACCAACCGGAATATTAGCAAAGTCCGGCAAGTTAAGTTCCTCAAATGCGTTTAATTCTGATTCAAAAACCTTATGGCGAGAATAATATTCAAAGCCAAAGGCCAAGCCGTTTTCCACGGCATCCCGAATGGGTTGTTTTTCAAGAATCTGGCTCACAATAAGGCTTAACATCCCCACGCTCACCAAGGCACCTTCTGCATTATGCGTTAAGCCTGCAATGCGATGTAGGGTCAACATGGCGGATTCATCATTAATAAATGACACGCCATATTCATGATGCAAATATAATGCAACGGGTAACATCCGAACTAAAATATCTTCACTATCCGCCACGTCTTCTAAAATACCAGAAGCCAGCGTGTCTCGATTTTTACTATAATTATCCATCGCCTTTTGAGTAACGACATCAATGCGTTGACGCGTTCGTTCGGGTGCAAATTGGCGCTTTTTATACCAATTTTGGAAATGATTCATCACGTCAGTTAACTGATAACCACGCGACAAACTCGCAACGGTCGTCAATGACAAACTCGTATGTGACCCCCAGCGTAGCTCTTGCTTAAAATAGGTTGGATCGGACAGTAGGGCCCCTTGTTCACTGTTGGATAGCACGGTCATACTCTCGCCGACCGCAATACCAAACATTAAAAATTGAATTGTCGCTTGCTTTTTAGCCATACCCTATTCTAACATATTCAAAATACCAGCATTTACATCAATGCTTTAATCTTGTCGACTTGATCCAATGCTTCCCAAGGTAAATCGATATCTGTCCGGCCAAAGTGACCAAACGCGGCTGTTTGCTTATAAATTGGACGACGGAGATCTAAATGATTGATGATGGCCAAAGGTCGGAAATCAAAGAGTTGTGCCGTAATGTCACGAATTTTATCTTCGTCAATTTTAGCTGTGCCAAAAGTTTCAATGTTTAACGACACAGGTTGTGCCACGCCAATTGCGTAAGCAACTTGCAATTCTAACTTATCAGCAACACCGGCAGCCACCAGATTTTTAGCCACATAACGGGCAAAATAAGCCGCTGAGCGATCGACTTTGGTAGCATCCTTACCAGAAAAGGCGCCACCACCGTGATGGGCCGCCCCACCATAAGTATCGACAATAATCTTACGACCTGTCAAACCAGAATCTGCTTGTGGGCCCCCAAGAACGAAACGACCAGATGGGTTAATGTAGTAAATCGTTTCATCGTCAACCAACTCTTGTGGCAAAACAGGATCAATCACTAACCGACGGACATCTTCTCGCAGTTGGTCCAAAGTGACTGTTTCATCGTGTTGCGTTGACAAAACGACTGCCGCAATCCGCGACACTTGGTTGTTATCATCCAGTTCCACACTCACTTCTGCCTTAGCATCGGGGCGCAAGTAATTTAATGTGCCAGCTTCTCGGACATCGCGAATTTGACGCATCAAACGATGTGACAAGGCCAATGTTAACGGTAAATAATTATCCGTTTCGTTGGTGGCATAGCCAAAGACCATGCCTTGATCCCCAGCGCCCAATTGTTCTGGATCATCATCTGCGCTGTCAACTGCTTGCGCAATATCACCTGATTGCTCCACAATACGGTTAGAAACGTTCACAGAATCTGCTGTAAAGCCAAGTTCCGCTTGGTTATAGCCAATTTCCCGAATCGTATCCATCGCAATTTGGCGTACATTCACGTAAGCAGAGGTTGATAATTCGCCAAAAATCGAGACATCGCCTGTTGATGTTGTCACTTCAACGGCAGAGCGCGCATAAGGGTCTTGTGCTAAAACAGCATCCAAAATGGCATCGGCAATTTGATCGGCAATCTTATCGGGATGACCAGCTGAAACGGATTCTGAGGTAAAATACTTTGTCATGATAAACATGACCTCCTTCAATTTTCAAAATAAAAAGCTACACGGTCGCAAATTAAAAGCGCCTCCCAACGGATAAGTCGGAACGCGCTAACGTGACGACTATCTGTACAGATGGACCACCGTGACAAAATATGCTGCCATATTTTGCCGGTTGGTGCAGGGTCAAAGTGCTGTATCACTCGCCTGCTCTTGATAGCTGTTTAAATTGTATCTTTAGCATAACAAAATCACCACTAGATTGCAAATTCTTGTGACCAAAACGCTACGCAGGCCCGACAAATTAAGGTACAATAACAATATGACTTATCCAAATCATTTACAATCACATCAATTACCAGACGGTCGCCCCATGCCCCGACGCATCACGACTGATCCGCGCGAACGCCGTGCCTATGAAAACTTTCACCCAGTGAATTTTTTAGACTGGCGCCAATGGGTCCCACTCGTAGTTATTATTTTGAGCTTAAATCTCATTTGGTGGCGTCAGCCACTGCTACATACCAAGACGTTAACCGAAGCCACTGTCACTTGGCAATTAGTGCCATTATTTGGCTACACTCTGGCCTTAGCCATTGGGATTACACTGCTGATTACCCAAAATTTACGTAGTTTGCTGAGTTATGCCTTCCTAGGCGTGAGCATTTTACTGACCTTTAGTTCGCTCATCCAGACACGCCACGAGATTTTCTTGTTGTTACTCCTGCTTAGCGTGTTCTTTATCGTGCTACAACAGCAGTGGTTAGGCTTACAAAATTGGTTAGGTTTAGTGCTTTTAAGTGTTTTGGCAACCTATGCCGTCCCTGTTACCATCTTTTACATTTCAAACGGCTTTGTCACGCATCGTTATCTCAATCAACTACTACCCATGTTGTTTGGTTTTGGCTTCTTCTTTACCCCCATCATTATGCCCAATCCTGATGGTCGGAAGTTAAGTATCCTAACCCTTGGCCTCTTTTGGGTCACGGTATTTAGCCATGCGATTGGTATCGGGACGATTTTTGTCATCCTCTTTAGTCTACTGGCCTTTATTTTACAATTTGTCAAAGCCAAAATCGGTAGCTGGCAACAGATGGGGTATGTCTTAATGTTTGCTTTATCCCTACTTCTCATCTATCGTTAAAAAACCGTGATGGTATTAACCCATCACGGTTTTTTTATTTGAGGACTTGATAAATTGGTAATAAAGTTTTGATGGCAGTGCTAAGCACTTCAGTTGCCTGATCGCCTTGTAAACGGGCATCACCGCGCAGCATTGTTAAGCCAATTAGCACTTCACTATGCCGTACGTTAGCAAAACGGTCAACCAGGTCATCATAAGCCGCTAAGGTTAGCGGTTGCGTCGCGTTGACCATGTGATCAGCACTTAACACATATCCTGCAGGTAGTTGTGCCACTTGTTCACGTGCGCGTTGTAACTTAGCGACAATGTCAGGTGTTTGTTGCGGTTTCATATTCTCTTCAACTGCCAAATAAAGATAGAGATGATCAGCCCACAAGCCCAGTTCAAAGTGCGGCATCATTTTGTAGCCACGTTTATTGGGCGCAAAAGCGACCCAGGTGTTGTCTGGCGCATTGGTTGTCCGCCGTAAATGCTTGGCAATGTGAGCAGTCCAGTGTTGCCCATCTGTCGCCAAAATTGGCAAAATGACTGCAGCAACCTGCTCAAACTTAGGGTCGATCACGTCCCGAATCGCCGTCATGCGGCCAGAGAGTGTCGGCTCGTTAAAAATATCAAAATCCTGTGCATTAAACATGTGAATCCTCCTGTCGTGCTTGTCGTTGTGCCGACAAGACGGTTAACCAATGAATCAAAACATAACCCGTGACCAAAATCGTGGCAATTAAGTTTAACCAAATCAACAAGACAATAATTGAACTCATTGACTGATAGAAATCATAACGCTTTAGCCCAAACCTGACATACCAAGTAAAGGCAACATTCAAAATCTCCAGCAATCCCAATTCAATGAGACTCCCTAACATGACTATTTTAAATGGCGCACGACCTGATTTGGTCGGTAAAAAGTAATTTAGCATCACCAGCGCTAACCACAGCCCCAACCAGATTAACCAACGCGTCTGATGCAGGATAAACAGCGGTAACTGATTGCTTGGCAGGCGATTAACGACAAGGGTTAAAACATTGCCGCCAATCAACAACACGCCAAAACCAGCTAAAATGACCAGCAGCCACAAAAACGACCAAAATCGCGTCAACATCGTACTAATCCGCTCGTCAGTATCCGCAATCCGATTAAACGACAATCGGAAAACCGCAATCACCCGCGACACGGTCCATAAAGTGAAGGGCACCGAAAAAGACAACAACGACACTTGTTTGGACGCCATGACCGACTTGAAAATCGGTCGAACAATGGCGGCAACATCTTGTGGCAGCATACTATTAAGCGTTGTCATTAAGGTGGCTTGACTCACATTAGCAATCGAGACAATCATAGCAATTGACATCAACATCGGAAAAACCGTTAACAAGGCGTAGTACGCAAAAGTTGGGCCGACATAATTAATTTGCGCACGCGAAAACAATTCCCCTAACGTTGCCAACTGCCAGCGATTATCTAATTTCTGCCAATAATATTTTACTTGATTTAACATATCTCTATTATGCCAAAAAAAATGGCATATCACCTAAAAAGTGTTCAACTTATGCGTATGATACTGGTAAACATGTGCGGGGTTTAACTCAGAAACAGATGATTTGGCATGGTATACTAAACATGACAAGCAAAGGAGTGGCCGTTATGACAGAGCTAATACACCGTGACATTTTAAAAAAACATGGGCTGAGAGTAACTGGCCAACGTCTCGCCATTCTAGACTACCTCATGACCCATGAAACTCACCCCACCGCGGAAATGATCCACCGTGATTTATCAGAGATTAGTTTAGCTACAATCTACAACACTTTAGAACGCCTAGTAGCGGCTGGCATCGTCATCGCAATTGATACCTTAAATGATGGTAAACGTCACTTTGATTACTACGGCCAGCCACACTATCATATTATCAATACCCAAACAAATGTCATTATTGATGCGGAAAACTTTGATGTCGGACCACTACTTGAAGCTGCCCGACAAGCTAGTGCCTTAAATATTACTGGTTTTCACATCGAAGTGTATGGTATTGCGCCTGAAGACGCCAAATAAAGCAAAACCCCCTAAGCTGAATCACTTAGGGGGTTTTGTCTTATTTGGCTAATCGCGCTGCCTCAATTATAAAATTCGTTGGTTGATTAAAGTACGGATAAAAGAAAAAGTCTGATACTTTTAATTCATCTATTGTCACTTCTTTCTGTATTGCCAAAGATAGCAAATATAATACACCAGCTTGATCAGCTTCAGAACAAACTTGTGCCCCGATCAGACGACGATTCTGAGCATGATAAACCAATCGTAATCGCACGCGATGGTTTTCTGGCATAAAAGTCGGTTTTTGCCAATCTTCATAGTCAACGTACTGATAGTCGATACCGTACAGTTCAGCTTCATTAACCGTGACACCAGTTGAGAACAAATTAAGGCCGTAAACAGTCACGGCATTCGTCCTCTGTGTACCACTAGATGAGATCGGTTCGCCAATAATATTTTGCGCTGCAACATACGCACCACGCATAGCATCAGAAACCGAGAAATTGACAACAAGTTCGTGCAACACATTTGAATACGATGTCGCACAATCACCAACAGCATAAACATCAGGTTCTGAGGTTTGTTGTTTATCATTTACAATATAAGCCCCATTTGTATAGAGATCTAAATGCTCACGCCCTAACGCTGTATTAGGTAAGAAGCCCATCGTTAAAATAACCATATCAGTCTCGTAAGTGTCGTATGGTGTTGTCAGTTGCTTCACTGCCCCATTTTCGCCACTGTAAGCAATCACTTCTTCATCCAAATGAATTTGAACTCCCACATCACGTAGACGCGCTTCAACACGTTCACCAAACGGTTCGTCGTAATGTGACATCATCATATGTGATTTCGCCTCAAAAATTCGAACGTTTTTGCCACGAGATCTAATCGCTTCAGCAATTTCAACCCCAATATAACCACCACCAATAATGGCTACGTCCTTAACATCATCAGAAGCTAAATGTCGCTCAACTTCTAAGCCCTCTTGCAAATTTTTAATTTGATAAATCCCTTGGAGTTCATGGCCAGCAATTCCTAAGCTAACCTGCTCGGCACCAGTTGCTAAAACTAATTTATCATACGTGAGCTGTTGTTGGCCTTGTGAATTGTTAATCAGCACTTGCTTGTGTTTAAAATCAATTTTTTCAACGGTTGTTTCGGTGTAAAGCCGGGTGAGATGTTGCTTAATTTCAGCAACGTCCTTATTGAAAAAGGCTTGATACGAACGACCTGGCTGGCTTAAAAAAATGGGCGTGCCACAACCAAGATACCCGATATCTTTATTTTTATCGATTATGGTAATGTCAAAATCTTTACCACTTTGATATAAGTTTTGTGCAACTGTTAGACCAGCATTACTTGCACCAATGATCATAATCTTTTCTGTACACATTTCTTTATCCCCATTTTATATCGGTAGTAAACATACATATACGCAACTATTATATAAAAATGTTGATATATCGTTGGCTAATTTGCACCTAAAATTATGCATAGTTTTTCATGAGATATTACCAAAAAATAATTAACCTATTATCACGCACACCAATAAAAAAAGAGTCTTTCGACTCTTCTTAAACCAAATGACTAGATTTCTTGGTCATCCTTCTTTTTCTTAGCAAAGGCAAGGATTCCTAATAGACCAGTCATAATAGATGCACCGACGGCAGTTAACGCATTATTTTGCTTTTCACCAGTTTGTGGTAATTCTGGCGCCTTAACTTTTTCAACTTGAGGCGCAGTTTTAACTGGTGTTGCCTTTGGTGTTTCTGACGTAACGTCGACTGTTTTCGGCGTTTCTGGTGTCACATCTACTGTTTTTGGTGTTGGTGTTTCAACCTTGTTGTAAACAATTGGTGTATCTTCACCTGGATTTTCTGGTGTAACACTTGGTACTTCTGGTGTCATACCTGGAATTTCTGGCGTATTCGTTACGATAACCTTAGTTGGATCGTTAGGATCGTTTCTGTATTGTGGTGTTGGTGCATCTGGAATTGGGTTTCCTGATGGATCAACTGGCACAATCTTACCCAACTTGGCGTACGTAAACGTTACTGTGACGTTTTCATCACCAATTGTACCTTCAGCATTTGATGGAATAGCTGTCAAGTAGTAACCTTCGATGACCTTAGCGTCACCTGTGACGTTGTACTTGTCGTTCTTGACGTAGTCTGTACCCTTCACAACCGGTGCTTCCAGTTCGTTACCAGCTTCGTCAACGAAGCGTTCTGTCAAGCTGTACTTTTCTACCACTGGGTTGTAAACAACTGGTGTATCTTGACCAGGGTTTTCTGGCGTCACAGCAGGTACTTCTGGTATCATGCCTGGGATTTCTGGTACTGGTTGGTTTGGTGTTGTCTTGGTTGGATCTGTTGGATCATTTGGATATTGTGGTGTTGGTGCATCTGGAATTGGGTTTCCTGATGGATCAACCGGTACAATCTTACCAATTTGCTTATAAACAACCGTATTCACAATATCTTGTTGTTGTGCTACTTCACCTGGTACACTCTTGCGGTCAGTATAGTAGCCCTTAATAGGATCAACTTTGACATCAGAATACTTATCAATATCAGAATGCCATGCTTCATCTGGATTCAAGATTTCACCAGTAGCCTTATCTACAATCAATGTTCGTGTCCAAGTTGATGTTTGAACGTTATCATCGTGTAGTTTATTACCGTTTTCATCTACAAAATGAACCGTTGACGTATATTGTTTTGTCTAGCTATCCTTAGCTGGCCACTTTGGTCCATTTGGATCGTTTGGATTGATTGGTGTTCCTGGTTCATGTGGATCATTTGGCCCAACTGGTGCAGTATCATGCTCCAATTTAACGATAAAGATTTGTTCGACATCATCATTATCATCATAAACCGGTGTGCCTGCTTCAGCGAAACCATCTTCAACTAAGCGATAACCCTTGTCCCGCCATTCATCAATTCGAGGTGTTGTAGAGTAGTCAATCTTCTCACCAGACTTACCTGTAACTGTATCAGTTTCAAGTGTCTTACCAGTCTTTGTATCAACATAAACAATCTTAGCCGTTTGTAGTTGCTTTTCAGGTACTACTGGTACATAAGTAACTGGTGTGTCTTGACCAGGTTGGTTTGGTGTAACAGCAGGTACTTCTGGATTCATACCTGGAATTGATGGTACTGGTTGGTTTGGTGTTGTCTTAGTTGGATCTGTTGGATCATTTGGATATTGTGGTGTTGGTGCATCTGGAATTGGATTTCCTGATGGGTCAACTGGGATGATCTTACCCAACTTTGCGTACGTGAATGTTACTGTCACGTTGTCATCACCAAATGTACCTTCGGCATTTGATGGCACGGCTGTCAAGTAGTAACCTTCGATGACCTTAGCATCACCTGTGACGTTGTACTTGTCGTTCTTGACGTAATCTGTACCTACCACAACTGGTGCTTCCAGTTCGTTACCAGCTTCATCAACGAAGCGTTCCGTCAAGCTGTGCTTTTCTACCACTGGGTTGTAGACAACTGGTGTGTCCTTACCAGGGTTTTCTGGTGTAACACTTGGTACTTCTGGTGTCATACCTGGAATTTCTGGTACCGGTTGATCTGGTGTTGTCTTGGTTGGATCCGTTGGATCATTTGGATATTGTGGTGTTGGTGCATCTGGGATTGGATTTCCTGATGGATCAACAGGGATGATCTTACCCATTGGCTTGTAGACAACTTTATCAGTAATATTCTCTTGAACCGTTGGCTTTGCTGGTACTTCTGGTTGATCAGCATAGTATCCTGGCACAACAGGTACGTTTACCTCATCATAAGTTGGCTTATCCGGTGTCCAAGGTTCTGCTGGATTTAGAATATCACCAGTTACCTTATCAACATTCAATGTCCGTGTCCAAGTTGATGTTTGCACATTATCATCAAGACCAGGCATCTTGTTGCCTTGATCATCCACAAATTCAACTGTTGACGTATAATCCTTAGTGTATTGATCTTGATTTGGCCACTGTGGTCCATCAGGATCGTTAGGGTTAACCGGTGTACCTGGTTCATGTGGATTGTTTGGACCAACTGGTGCAATATCATGTTCAAGCGTCACATAATAAGTTTCTGGTGCATCACCAAACGTTGCATTGTTTGGCACACCATCGCTCACCAACTTATAGCCTTTATCAATAAAGCTTTGAATCTTATCAGCTGTTGAGTAATCCAAAGCTGTACCAGGCTTACCTTCAAGCTCATCAGTTGCTAAGACCTTGTTATTTTCTGACTTATCTTGATAAATGATTGTGACAGGTTGATTTTGAATTTCCTTTTGATAAACAACGACTGTTTCGTAGTTTGCAGGCATCACAACTGTGCCACCGTTATTCAAATAAGTTTCAGATAATTTACCATTTGAAACAACTGTTCCTGCTGGAATATCCAAAATTGCATGCACGGTTGCTGCATTTCCACCAACCGTCACACCATTGGCATTGGTTGATTGAATACTTGCCGTGTAACCCGCAATTTCTGGTGTAGCTACGGCATCATACGCTGTTTTAGTGTTAATCCCTTCAGCTACTTGCCAACCTGAATCTTGTGAAACGACATAAAGGTTCTTGATGTAATTCAAAGTCTCATCAGCTGTGTGAGTTGCCGCATAAGCTTCAACAGTTGCAATTTGATTAGCCGTCAAATCAAGCGTAATGTCACGTGTCATGTCAACACTTTGTGTGACTGTTGGTGCAGCTTCTGTGCCATCTTCGTAAACGTACTTGATGGTATTTTGATGCTGTCCAGCTGCTTGAATTTCAGTGCCGTGTGGGAACCAAATTTGGTGGCTAGCACGCATCGTTGAAATACCATAATATGGTGCAGTACCCTTAGCGCCCTTTGCAGTTGGAGAAGTTTGATTATCCTTAATATCGTTGGCAAGAACATTTGCTGTCAAGCCCTTACCACTAATTGAAACATCAGGGTTTGCACCATTATTGTACTCATCCTTAGCAGCAAAACCATTCTTGTTAAATTCAACTGCGTCAACATTTAACCAAATCTGTTGTGCGCCATCAGATTTAATTTGTTGATAAACCACGTAATTCGTACCACCAATCGTAAGCACACCCTTGGTGCCACCCATATAAATTAAGTTGGCAGTGTAGGCCGCACTTGTTGAATTAATATCCGTACCACCAACTGGCATCCAACCTGTTGTTGCACCGCCAGCTGAATAGCGTTGTAGGTTCAAATAAAGTGGATCTTGAATATCGATCACTGAATTAGGTGTTCCTAATGGGAAAGAAATCAATTCGGCATAGAAGTGCGTGTTATCGTCACGAATATCAACCACAGCACCCTTCTTAGACGTAAAGGCTGCATTAGTCTTTGAATTCCGTGAATCTAATGAAACAACATCATCCCAAGGATTGTCGCCACGACCCGTCAAAATCACACGGAACGTTGCATATTCATCAACTGTAATGTTACCACCTTCATTGACTCCGATATAGTTATAGCCATCATAACTACCAGACGTCCCCGTCTTACCGTTTGATTCAAACAACGTATTTGAGTGCTTAGAAATCACAATGTTAGAATTATTCGCCAGATCCAATGCTACACCACGACCTTGGTTTTGGAAGTGGACATTTGAGTATTCACCAGATGTAAAGTTGGCGTTATTTCCGAGAATAAAGCCATCACGACCAGTAAAGTTGAATTGTGAATAATCGCCAAACGTTACTGCTGTTGGGCCAGCATTACGTGATTGTGACGTACCATAGCCGCCAAAACGATCAGCAGCAGTTACACCGATACCTGGACGATCAGCGCCAATTGACACAGCTTGACCAATACTTGTATTCATGTTCACAACGGCGTTACGACCTGTTAAGAAGTTTCCACCATTTAACATGAAGATACCAGCATCGTGGTAACGGGCACTTTCTGTCCCATTATCGGTATTAAGGTTAACCGTCATTGTGGCATTGTCACCAACTTGAACAGTGGCACCATCTGGCAAGTTGATGCCATCCCCAATTGCTGAGCGGTTCAATGTAAAGTTAGCCCCGTTGGCAACTGTAACAGACTTGGCACCCCAAATGTTAGCCCCGTTACCGTTTGCACTGTAAGTCTTAGCTGTTGGCTTGCTTGAAGTTGAAACGGTTGATGTTGTTGTCCCATCAATTACAACTGCTGCATTACCGCTACCACCATATAGTGACGCACCTGAATGGGTCACATCTTTAAAGGTTACCGTACTTGTGTTTGAACTGTTGTTAAAAGTAACTGCACCATTGGCACTAGCTGTCTTCAAAATCAAGTTTTCAAACGCCAGTTGCATCGTGCCATTAACAGTTAATGGCGTTGAACCAAAATCAATACTTGCATTTTGATCTGCGCCCTTAATGACAACAGTGCGGTCATTCCCTTCAACTGTCCCAGTCCCCATTGCGTTGATTGTTCCATCAACAGTGATTGTTTGATAGTATGGGTTATTTAACGCATTAATCAAACCAGTCCAGTTGTTAACAGTTGTCGTCGTACTTGTATCCGCAGTTGCTGCGGCACGTAGCGTTGCAACTGGTGCAGCTGCTTGCGTGTTGGCAGCAGTGCTTGCAGGCGTTGTTGTCTTTTCAGCTGCTGCTTGAGTTGCTTGGTCAGCAGTATTTACTGTGTTATCAACTGTTGCTTGATCGGTCACAGTTGCTTGCTTTTCAGTTGCTGTTTGATCAGCAGTATTTGCATCGTCAGCTGCTGCTTGGTCAGCAACAGTTGATTGCATTTCAGTTGATTTTAAATCGTTATTATTGGATAATGTAGAATCGGTAATTGATTTTTTATCAAGATTATTAGCTACTGTTGCATTGTTGGCTGAATTGTCAGCTTGCGCAACGTTTGACATTTTGGCCGCACTAGAATCAGCATTATCCGTTGTGGCCGTTGACGTTGCATTGTCAAACTTTAATACCCGATCATTTGTGTTTGTTGCATTTTGATCAGTTTGTTGTGCGACCCCTGCCTGCTTATCAGAAGCACTTGCACTCGTTGTCGAACCAAGGAAGAAAGTGGCCCCCACCAGAACCTGTCTCTTATACACATCTCCGAGCCCACGAGACGGACTCCTATCTCGTATGCCGTCTTCTGCTTGAAAAAAAAAAGCCGACCACGAGACGAACTCCTATCTCGTTTCCGCACCCTCTTTCTATCCAATAGCTCCAGACCATGTCTTTTTACTCAAACCACCAGTTTCGGTCTTGAACCCAGTTTCAACCACGCTTCTTT
>OJJW01000180.1_pt1 | contig 20269 bp, 21 predicted proteins | sample 1596331 | NCBI WGS metagenome assembly OJJW01 (sample SAMEA4350156, study PRJEB24818) | metagenome | biome: human; feature: gut; material: faeces | place: Denmark | collected 2013-09 | reverse complement strand
TCCGTACGATAATGGCCGTATGGAAGCGTTTCATTCAATATTGAAGCGTGAAGAGGTTTATTTGAAGGCATACCAAACATTAACTGAAGTCCAAGCAGCCATTGGTTGGTATATCAATTTTTATAATAGTAATCGTATCTCAAATGTTGCTTAATTAACTGAATAAAAATAGTCCAATTTATTGACTTCTGAGCAATTTTACATGGATCACGAATTTTAGAAGATGACCTCGTGACTGCTTCGGGAGAAAGTATCGGCACAGTTTCATATGATTCTACTATGCGTGGAAAGATTACCATACCAGCGATGGATGCAAAAATTATCAATGACCAAGGTAAGGCCAGCGACGACTACGGTTATTAATTCATGCCCTCTTTGGGCGTACATATATGTGCTGAGCAACCACATTAAAAAGCCTTAGGATATATTGAGATATGAGTAAGAAAATCGTTGGAGATGATGGGAAAACGTACGTGCAAAAGAAACCTTTCTATAAACGCGTTTGGTTCTGGTTGTTAGTGGTTATTGTTGTGATCGTTTTGGGAGGCGGTCAAGGTGGTGGTTCTGATAAAAAAGACACCTCAGTAACATCATCAACCAAAGCGACTTCGGAATCTGCCTCATCAACTTCATCAACAAAAAAACTATCGGAAGAAGACCAAGATAAACAAATACTTGCTGATTACACCACGAAAATACAGGCTCAAACGCCGAAATCGATTGCTTCATACAATGAAAAAGCTAAGTCGAATCAAGATGGCATGCAGGGTCTGGCCAAACTAAGCAATGATGAAGTTTCTGTACTTGCCAAAATTTCTAACGAAGGTATAGAAAAAATGGCTAAAGTAATGATGACTACTGGTGACGGTAAACAAGATACCTATAACAGTTACGCAGCAAAGCTTCAAGATGTTTACATGGCTGAATCACAGAAAATTATGGATAACTATACCAATTCTGCAACAGGTCAATAACTAATGCCCTTATGGGCGTACATACGTGCTAAGTGACCACGCTAAACAGCTTAAGGAGATAATTATATGGAGTTAGGATATGGACCCGAAAAAAAGTTCGGGCGTAATTCGTTTTTTGATGGTGGTTTATTAGAATGGATAGGTTGGTCTATTTTAGGTTTCATAGTTACCGCCATTTCTTTTGGAATACTCTACCCTTGGGCTTTGGTTATGGTTTACGGTTGGAAAATTAACCACACTGTTATCGATGGTCATCGTTTGCGTTTCAGCGGTAGTGCTGTCGGACTGTTTGGTAATTGGATCAAATGGTTAGGACTTACAATCATTACACTGGGAATATACAGCTTCTGGGTTTTCATTAAACTTGAAGACTGGAAAGCTAAGAATACATCGTTTGTCAACTAAGTTAAGACAGATAAAAAAGCACACCCCATCGGACTAAGAACAGGGTGTGCTGTATGACATAAACGCACGGGGCGTTCTATTAAATTATAACAGATGTAAGCCCCCTTTTTAAAGGAGGCTTTTTATATGGCGTCAATATACAAACGTGGTAAGACTTGGACGGCGAACGTTTTTGTTATTCAAGACGGTAAAAGAAAACGAAAAACTAAGTCCGGATTTAGCACTAAATCAGAAGCCAACAAGTGGGCAACTGAAACTGAATATAAAAAACAAAGCCACCAATTATCAACCAGTAATACTCTGTTTATTGATGAATTTAAAGACTGGTATAACGTATTCAAAGAACCGCAGCTTGAGACTGCGACAAAAGTTTGGTATAGAACTACCACTAATTTGCTTGATAGAGAATGGTCTGACAAAAAAATTAACGAAGTAACATCTAAAGACTTTCAAATTCTATTGAATAACTACGGTGATAATCATGTTAAGTCTTCTGTATTAAAAATAAAAAACATTATTCGATCATTTGTTATATTCGCCTTAGACGACGGCATGATTACAAAAGACTTTGCCAGAAATATAACTACCAGATCAAAGATAAAAAGCAAAGATGCTGACTTAAAGTTTTTAGAAACAAGCGAAATGAAAAAGTTAGTTGATAGAATACGCTATAATGACTCTGTTTCCTGCAAAATGATTTTGACGGCTATATATTCTGGATTGCGTTTTTCTGAAATAACCGGATTGACACCTGCTGACTTTGATTTCAGCAACAATACCATCAACGTGAATAAGTCTTGGCAAATGCAAGACCAGGCTTTTAAAGATACGAAGACAGAAACGTCTAACAGAATAATAACCATGCCGGATTCATACATGGATATTGCTAAAAAATGGGCACTTGGTGACCGCTTTGCTTTTGAAGGATTAAACGGTAAGCCAATATCTAACAATGCCGTCAACAAACGTTTAAGGTACTATTTAGATATGGATAACAGCACGCCTATCACTTTCCACAGATTAAGACATACTCATGCCAGCTATTTACTTTCTCAAGATATTGCCATACAATACGTGAGTGAACGATTAGGACATTCTGATGTTAATATAACCTTAAGTGTTTATGCTCATTTATTAGATAAAAAAAGAGAAAAAGAAACGGCCGCCGCAATAAAATCACTTAATGATATTTAGTGCTACAATATTTAAAGTGCTACATTAGTGCTACACATAGTGTTAAAACGTTGATACACCAACTGTTTATATTCCTGTCAGCGGCATATTTAACCGTTTTACCATATTATTGGTAGAACGGTTTTTTGTTGCTTAAGCCTTGATACGTCAGGGTTTTGAGTTGTTTAGAGTTGTTATGAGTTTTCACTATTTTTTGAGTTTATGGCTACAAAATGGCTACAAATTAGACGACAAAAAAAGCCATGATGAACATTGCTGTCCATCATGGCTCACGCTCTCTCAAAACCCAGTACTGACAATATAACAAGACAAGCATCCTGTTAGTCTACGTTTGAATATTATGAAGAAAAATGCTGGTTGTGTGTTTTTTAACAACGTAATGTGAATGTTTGTACTGAGATCATGTAACCGATACGTTACTCATCTAATTTAGCATATTAATTATCTAATTGTCAAACCTTTAACAAAATTAAAATTCCTTATAACGGCTAATACAATACGTTTTCTAACGTGATATCATATTGATATGACAACAAAGCAACGCACAACCCCTGCTATTTGATAACATTGTCACAATATAGACCATTTTAACCAAAACAACCCCGAATTGAACCACTCTATTCGGGGTTGTTTTGTCGCGTTTTAATACGCAAACAATTATCAGTATGATACAAATCAAACGATCGACACGACATTTTTTATCATCGATCAATCGCGCAATTTATTTTTTTCATGACAAAAAACGATCTCTAATGAAGGAATTTCACACACTGCCCGCCTTTACAAAAAAATGACAAACGTTTTTAAAATAAATGATTGACCCCTTAAACTAATGGTGCTAAACTTAACTCCATTGTTAACAACAGTTAACTAAATAAAACAACGGAGACTTACCCCTAATGAAGAAAACACTCCTCTTGTCAGCCACTGCTGCAATCCTTGCCGGTGCCTTTTCACCAGCAGTTTTTGCCGACACAACATCAGGTTCAACCGCAGCCGCTTCAAGCACACCAGCCCCTTCAGCAACAACTGCTGGTGGTTCAATGTCAGCTGTTGTGGCCACTGATAACGTGATGCCGATCGTTTCAGGTACAACCAACTATAACTTCGGTAACATCAACTATGCCTGGAACAATGGCACAGCCTCATTGACGCAAGGAACTGCTGCAGCAACTGGTTCATTTTCAGTACAAAACCTGAAGACACAACTTGATTGGACACTTTCAGCTACTTATTCAGATAGCAACGCTGTTGATGCTCACGGTAACCAAGCGGTTGTGATCCCTAACGTTGCTTTGAAAGCAGCTAATCTCAACAACTATGCCACAACAACTGTTGCCGCACCAGGCGCAACTTTGAACTTGGCAAATGGTACACCATCATTTACTGGAACAGTGGCCTACACAATTGCCCCTGCAAACGTTCAGTAAACCGCTCAGTTTACAAATTGACACTAATCATAAAACGTAGTGACGCGGACTACGTTTTTGTACATAAAATTGGATAGCACTCATGAAAAAAATTTGGATTGGTCTGTTGACCTTGTCCCTCTTATTAATCCCACAAATTGCCCACGCGGATGGTGCAGATTTTACCGTTGCTACTGTGCAAAATCAATATCAAAACCCGACGAACAACGGTTACTTCGCCTTAAAGATGCCTGCCAAAGCCGAAACGGACTTAAAGGTGACGATTTACAACACTGGGACAACACCTGAAACCTTTAATCTGGCTGTTAATTCTGGTGTCACAAATCTGAATACCGCACTAGATTATGCCAAGACCCCTGCCAAAGGCACCCTATCAGTGCCACAAAATTTGCAATTTAGCCAAATTGCGTCATTGCCACAAAAAGAAGTAACCGTGGCACCTGGGGCTAATACGGTCGTGACAGTGCATCTCAAATTGCCCGATGTGTCATTTGCCGGTAAATTACTCGGTGGAATTACAGTGACGCGCCAAATTGAAACGAATGAAAAAAAAGACCACCGGCCTAACTGACCAATTCGCTTATGCTGTGCCTATTGTTATCCGTCAAAATGATGATGCTGTGACGCCGAAACTGACTGCCACACATCTTAAGTTACTGACCGCTAATCATAATAATAATTTAGTGGCCGATATTCAAAACGTGACCCCTACCATTCTCAATGGCGTCACTCTCAAATCCGAATTGGTTGATCAATCTGGTCGTGTCGTTTTCTCAAAAACAGATAGCAACCATAGCATTGCGCCTCAAAGTAATTTTACTTATCGGAGTTCATTAGGCAATCAGTCCTTTGCGAGTGGCCGTTATACTTATCGATTAACCGTCACCGACAATGCGAACCACACCTGGACGTGGCAACAACCATTGACGCTTAATCAAAGCCAATCTGATAGTATCAATAACACAGCAAAACACAACACTGTGAAAAAGCCAATCAATTGGATCGTCGTTGGTATGATCGCTATGGCAATCGTGATTTTCTTGCTCTTAGCTGCTGTCGGGTATCTCCTCTTCAAGCGTTCAAAACAAAAATCACAAACTAAATAACCAATCAAAGGATCTTTTGCTCAGGCAAAAGATCCTTTTTGTAAGAATTTATAAAAATAACTAGCGTTTTCTTAACACGGCGATTTTGTCACAAAAGCGTCATGTTCACACGTTATATTAAGGGTAACGTTTAGGGAGATCGATATGCGACGACATCATCCACAACACCATATGAAATGGTGGCGGCTGATTGGTTGGTTGTATCTCGTAGGTTTACTGGGCTATGGTATTTTTATCATCCTCACAAACCTGCCACGATAAAGACCAACCACCAGTGATGCCTGCCTTTGACATGTCAAAAACTGACCAAAAATATTTGACGTGTGCTTTATTTGTTACGGCATGACATATGGTAGCAGTCGTCTGATCCTAATTTGTTAGATACTTTAAAACACACGAATGGATACCGACATTGAAACCGATAACGACACTATCTGATCTCATCGCTTTGATGAGCCAACACAAGGCTCACACGGCAACTTTAAAATTCTACGACATGGCCGACCGTTATATCCTACGCATGGGTGATTGGCACTTAGATTTTAGCGATGCTACGGCAAACCAGTTACTCGATGCGCTGGCTGAGGCTGATACCGAAAATGTCACGATAACAATCGTCAACAATCGCCGAGCTGCAAAAATTCAAGCCAATTAAAAAATAGACTGTTTAGCAAGAAGATTTTGCTAAACAGTCTATTTTTTAATCTACTATTATTTATTGTGCCATCGCTTGTGCAGCTGTAATGATGGCCACCTTATAAACATCTTCTTCGTTGGCACCACGTGACAAATCTGACACTGGCTTATCCAAACCTTGTAAGATTGGGCCGATTGCTTCGAAACCACCCAAACGTTGGGCAATCTTATAACCAATATTACCAGCTTCTAAGCTTGGGAAAATAAAGGTATTGGCTTGACCTGCGACTTGAGAATCAGGTGCTTTTGCCGCACCAACTGATGGGACAAACGCTGCATCGAATTGCAATTCACCATCAATTTGGTCTGCTAATTCTGGTGCCATTTCCTTGGCTAACTTCGTGGCTTCAACAACCTTATCTACCATTGGTGACTTGGCTGAACCCTTTGTTGAAAATGATAACATCGCCACTTTAGGTTCAATGTCAAATACCTTAGCTGTTTGCGCAGATTGCACCGCAATTTCTGCCATCGTTTCTGCATCAACATCAATATTGATAGCAGCATCAGAGAAGACATAACGTTCATCACCCTTTTGCATGATGAATGCGCCAGAAATACGTGATGATCCCGGTGCTGTTTTAATAATTTGCAACGCTGGTCGTACAGTATCACCAGTTGGATGCGTCGCACCAGACACCATACCATCTGCCTTACCTGTGTAAACCAACATTGTCCCAAAATAGTTCACGTCACGTAACCACTTGGCGGCTGTCTCAGCATCAGTCTTACCCTTACGACGTGCAACCAAAGCAGCATTTAATTCTGCTAATGCGTCAGCATCATATTGCAATGGATCAATGATTTCAACACCTGATAAATCAAAGTTATTTTCTGAAGCAGTTGTCGCAATGACACGTTCATCGCCTAACAAAATTGGCTTAATCAAACCTTCCGCTGCTAAACGCGCCGCAGCACCTTGAATACGGACATCTTCCCCTTCAGGGAAAACAATTGTTTTATTTTGACCGTTAATCTTACTTTTTAATTGTTCGAATAATTCAACCACGATCGTTCCTCCAACGTCACTCACATACTGTTTTAATTTCATTTACAAATTAATTGTAACAGAATAATCCGTGTTTGTCTGCGAATTTGTGATTTTTTTCACTCAATTTAACCAATCAATTGTTTCGCGGTTTTGTGCTGCTAAAAAGGTGTTTGCTTGCGAAAATGGCCGACTACCAAAAAAACCACGGTAAGCCGATAACGGACTGGGATGCGCAGACGTTAGCACGAGGTGTTTCGACTCGTCAATTAAGCGGCGTTTGGATTGGGCATATTTACCCCACAAAATAAATACCTTGGGCGATGCATCTGCTGATGCCGCCGTCATAATGGCATCTGTCAGTGGCTCCCAAACCTGCCCCGCATGGCCATTTGCCTGACCAGCCGGCACTGTCAACACCGCATTGAGCAGTAGCACCCCTTGTTGCGCCCAAGATGTGAGATCATGGGATTGGCGTGGCCCAATATCCGTGGCTAATTCCTTTAAAATATTACGTAATGATGGCGGTGCCGGGATAGTATCAGGCACTGAAAAACTCAGACCCTGCGCTTGTCCTACTTCATGATACGGATCTTGACCCATAATCACTACTTTTGTTTGTGGTAAAGATGTTGTCGTCAATGCCGCAAATACCTTATCCCTTGGTGGATAAACAGTCTGGTTTTGGTACGCGGTGTTTAAAAATTGTTGGATCGCTGTAATCTGTTCTGGCGCTAATGTTGCTTTAATGTATGGCGCCCAGGATGTGTTAGCAAGTGGCATTTTTACGCTTCTTTCGTGTTAAAATAAGGTCAAAGAGGTAATCATGTTAAGGTACTATCTTCGACAACGGTATAGCATTGCAGATGGCGTGAACATCGTCTTTGATGAGCATTTTCAAGCCTGTTATTTAGTGTCCGGACAGTCTGGTAAAAAACACGACGAACTCCAAGTACAAGATATGTGCGGCAATGTTTTAGTGCGCATTGAGCAAACATCGTATGGTATTTTACCACGCTTTATTCTCAAATATCGTGGTCATACCGTCGGTTCAATTAGTCTAACCTTCGGGCATTTAGGCGATATTGTCTATGTCCGGCAGCTTGGTTGGCTGATTTCCGGTAACTTTATGGTTGGCCGTTACCTTATTACCCACAATACCAAAAAATTGCTCAGTGTCAAACCCGAAATGCGTCCCGACGGGATTTATAACCAACTCAACATTACGTTTGAGTCCCAAACACCAGTCCTGATCGCGATTGCCGCCTTACTCGACATTTGGGGCACGAAATCCCATATGCTGTTCAAATTTAAATGGTTACCTGATCAGAATACACATTATAAGTTGACTTATATGCATAAATAAATGTTAAAAAGCAATCTCAGTCATCCTGAGATTGCTTTTTTATGCACAGTAGCCTAGTTTAACCCCCTAGATAAGCGGCTCGAACATCACTTGATGCGAGTAATTCTGCACCAGTCCCAGTGGCCATAACTTGGCCACTCTCCAATACATAGCCTCGATCTGCTATTTTAAGGGCTTGGTGGGCATTTTGTTCAATCACCAACACCGTGACGCCAGTTTGGCGAATTTGTTGGATAATCGCAAATATTTTTTGGATATAAAGTGGTGCTAACCCCATTGACGGCTCATCCAGCAAGATAATTTTTGGTTGCGCCATTAAAGCTCGCCCAATTGCTAACATTTGCTGTTCACCGCCAGATAAGGTCGCTGCATCTTGGTTTTTTCGCTCAGCTAAAATTGGAAACAAGGTAAAAACATGCGCCAACGTTGCCTTTAGCTGTTGTGTGTTATGCACAGTATAAGCACCTAAGCGTAAATTCTCCAACATACTCATCCCAGGAAAAACATGACGCCCTTCCGGGACCTGCACAATGCCCTGTCGCACACGGGTTTCAGAAGACAGCCCCTTTAAGTCTTGGCTATTAAATAACATCTGGCCAGCCACTGGTTTTTCTAAGCCAGAAATACCACGCAGAATTGTACTTTTGCCCGCACCATTAGCGCCAATCAACGTCACAATTTCACCACGGTTCACGACAAAATTAACCTGTTGCACGGCTTTAATAGGCCCATAATGAATACTCAGATTGGTGACTTGTAAAATCTGCTCGGTCATGACACGTCCTCTCCTAGATAAGCCTTAATCACGGCCGGATGCTGTTGGATTTCACTTGGCGTCCCACTTGCTAAGACTTTACCGTACTCGAGCACATAAATACGTTGACTAATCGCCATTACCAGGTTCATATCATGTTCAATCAAAATAATTGTCATGTTAAACTGCGTCTGGACCTGTTGAATTAAGTGCGTCAAAGCCTGTGTTTCCTGTGGATTCATCCCCGCAGCCGGTTCATCTAAAAATAAAATTTTGGGTTCAGTCGCCAGCGCGCGAACTATTTCCAGACGACGCTGTTGACCATAAGGTAAATTACCCGCCAATTCATCAGCAACAGCAGTCATATCAAACATTGCCAGTAGTCCCATTGCGCGTTGTTTTTTATGCGCTTCTGTTTGATAAAACTTAGGCGTTCGCAACAACGCCCCAAGTGTTTGAGCCTGACTTGTTGTGGTCATCGCAATTAATACGTTTTCCAAGACGGTCCGGCTGGTAAACAACCTAATATTTTGGAAAGTTCGTGCCATCCCGCGTTGGGCACGATGATGCGGCGCCAAGCCATTTAAGTTTGCTAATTGCTGGCCATCAAACATCGTCACCGTTCCGGCGGTCGGTTGATACACACCAGTTAAGAGATTGAACAGCGTGGTTTTACCTGCACCGTTTGGGCCGATTAACCCAATCAATTCATTATCATGCGCTTCAATATTGACCTGATTGACGGCCGTCACACCACCAAAGGCAATACTTAAATCATGCGTTTTTAGAATGGTTGTCATGCTCGCCCCCTGTATCAAACAATAACGCTTTTAACGACAATTCAGCTGTTCCCAGCAATCCCTTTGGTCGGAAAATCATGACGACAATTAAGACAACAGCGTAAATGACCATACGGAGCGGTCCAAAATTTTGTAAGACAACGTCCAGCATCCCCAAAATAACCGCTGTTACAACTGTGCCACTCATAGAGCCAATCCCGCCTAACACCACAATAATCAATATAGTAATGGTTTGCATAAAGGTATAATCTTGTGGGGAAACCGACTGAATAAAACTAGCCCGGAGACCACCCGCCAAGGCAGCCAACATCGCCCCAATCACAAAGGCTATCACTTTATACTTTGTCGTATTGATGCCAAGTGAGGCGGCAGCAATTTCATTATCACGCACGGCAATAATGGCTTGTCCGGTCGTGCTCCGTACAAAGTTCACAACTAAGACGATGACGACGACGCTCAAGCCAAAGACCATCTGCCAATTGACAAAATTAGGAATACCAAAAATACCAGCCGGTCCACGCGTTATTTTCAGGTTAATAATCACGATTCGAATAATTTCAGCGACACCAAGTGTTGCAATCGCCAGATAATCACCCCGTAGTCGTAAAGTGGGGATGCCAACCAGCAACGCGATGACACCACTAATGCCCATCCCAATAATCAAACTCAGGCCAAAACCTAAAATATTGGGCACCGCACTGGCAATCAACGCCGTGGCATAAGCGCCCACGGCCATAAAACCAGCATGGCCTAACGAAAATTGCCCCGACATGCCAATCACTAAATTCAAGCCCACTACCGCAATCACGTTAATGCCGATTAAGACCAAAGTGGTCAACCCATACTGGCCAATCACCCCAACAATGGTCATCACCTCAACTAGGACAAAAACCATCCCAGCCAAACCGGCCCAACTTAATGTATACTTCAAATGTGTTCGATCCATTGTGCTACACCTTTTCTCGCCCCTGATTACCCAAAATACCAGTCGGTTTCCAGAGTAAAATCAGAATTAAACTCCCATATACCACGGCATCTTTGTAATCAGATAGGCCAACAGCTTGCGTTAAGGTTTCTAAAATACCAATGAGCCAACCACCTAATGCGGCACCGGGAATTATTCCAATACCACCAAGAACAGCCGCCACAAACGCTTTAATCCCTGGCGTCATGCCCATCAACGGATCAATATTGTTGTAATAAAGGCCAATCAGTATCCCACCCGCAGCTGCTAAAGCTGAGCCAATAGCGAAAGTAAATGAAATGGTGCGATTAACATTAATCCCCATCAATACTGCAGCTTCTTGATCAGCCGAAACGGCACGCATAGCGCGCCCCATTTTTGTTTTTTGGACAATCAGTGTCAACGCTAACATCAATATCACTGCTGTGCCAATAATCAGTAGTTGAATATTCGAAATTTGTAGTTGGCCAACATGATATTGTACGGTGGCAATCGCTTGTGGAAAAGCACGCTTATCCGAACCAAAGGCGTAGCTCATCCCATTTTCTAGTAAAAACGAAACCCCTAAAGCTGAGATTAAGACGGCAATACGCGGTGAATGCCGTAATGGTCGATAGGCGACTAATTCAATTAACACCCCCACACCGGCACTCACAATCATCGACAGGATGAGGGCCACAAAGAAATTCAGGTGCCAAATTTTGATGAAAAAATAACCAAAGTAAGCGCCCAACATATACACATCACCGTGTGCAAAGTTAATTAACTTGATAATGCCATAAACCATGGTATAACCCAAAGCTAATAACGCATATACACTGCCCAATATCACACCGTTTAGCAGCTGTTGTAGAATACTTGCCACAGTTCAGCCCCTTATTTCACAACCATTGCAGTTGTATCTTTACCATCGGTCACACCAACCATGACGATTGACTTTTTGGGGTTATGGAACGCATCCATCGTCATCTTCCCCGTCACGCCATCAAAATTTTTGATATGCGCTAAGCCGGTGGTAATTTTGGCACGATCAACAGATTTTTCATCTTCAATCGCTTGCTTAATCATGTAGACGGCATCATAAGCCAATGCCGTAAATTGTGATGGTGCTTCGCCATAGGCCTTCTTATAAGCCGTCACAAACGGTGTTGCTGCATCTGTAGCAGGTGCCTGCGTTGAAAAATGCGCCGCATAATAGACATTAGACGTATTTTGATTACCCGCAATTTCTGCCAACTTTGGATCGCCCAAACCGTCAGGGCCAATCACTGGTACGTTAATGCCCATGTCACGTGCTTGTTTCAAAATAGCACCAGCTTCTGTGTAATAGCCATTAATCACAATGGCATCAAACTTCTGATCTTTAATTTTAGTCAACATGGCTTGGAAATCTTTATCTCCGGCTTGGTAAGATAGCGTGTCTACCACATGACCCTTGTAGGCTTTTTTGAAAGCTGCCGTAATGCCTGTCCCATAATCTGATGAATTATCTTGGAAAATAACAACATTTTTTGCTTTCACTTGATCATCAGCAAATTGTGCCATCTTAGTGCCCAAATAAGAATTTTTAAATTGCGCCCGGAAGACATAAGGTTGTACTTTGCCATCTTTTTGCACTGTAATGCTATCTGCCCCAGCAGTTGGGGACATCATTGGGGTTTGCCCTTTAGTGGCGGCTGGTATGGCTGCTTGCGTAGCCGCTGTTGTCACTGGCCCAACAATGGCATTCACTTTGTCATTGTTGATTAAACGCGTTGTGACCGCTGCTGCTTCCGTATTGTCTGACTTACTGTCTTTATTAATCATTTCAACAGTATAAGTTTTGCCATTCACCTTAATCCCACCGGCAGCGTTAATCCGCTTCACGGCAAAGTTTGCCCCTTTTTGTTCCGCCTCACCATAAGCTGATGCATCACCGAACGCGACGCGTTGGCTGATTTTTTCGTCATGCCAATGCCGATGACAGCCCCAATAACAACGACAAATGCCACAATGATTACGATTATTTTTTTCATTACTTTTCCCCTTAGCGCGATGGCTTAGATCATTTCCAAATGCAATTGGTTTGGTTTTGCCCAGCCCATCTTGCGCATCAAACGGTAGCCAACAAAGGATACCACCACTGGAATAGCAACGCCGATGACCATATAAGCCGCAAACGCGATTGGGTTCGAACCAGCCAAAGCCAATGGGACGATAAATGAGTTAAAGCCAATACCTGCCATCGCAAATGGTGCTGTCACATGAAAGACCATCGTTGCAATAGGCGCTGCAATCGCTGCCCCTATCATTGGTGGGATAATCAAAGCTGGATTTTCGGTCAAGTTTGGGAACTGAATTTTTGGTGTCACGATACCTTGGGCGATGGTAGCCCCAATCTTATTTTCATGAAATGACATTGCTGGGAAGCCAACAAATACTGCAGTTGTCCCAATCAAAATGGCACCGGCGGCTACTGGAGAGGTCACCCCAGTAGCCCCAATCGCTACAGCTAAAGCCGCAGCGGATGCGGGCGTCATCGTCAAGGCCCCAAAAACCATTGCCACAACTGCTGTCCCGATAATTGGACTAATAGCAACACTTGCCGCAATGAATTGCCCAACTGCTACCAACGCCGGTGTGGTAATCATGGCCAAATAGTAACCACTCACCGTGCCCACAATTGTAGTAGCCGCTGGTACAATGACCATATCTAACGGCGTCTTCCCACTCAACCATTTACCAAAGACAACTGCAATCACCGCGGCAAGCACGGCAGAAATCGGTTGGCCGGTCGTAATGATTGCTGAACCAGCCGCTTGTGAGCCAGCATAACCAGTAGCTGTTACCCCTTGCACGGCAGATGAGCTAAAGAACACCGCATTAGCCCCAACAGTTGAAGCAGCCATGGCACTAAACATCACCATTGTATTGGTTTTCATTTGTGACGCCACCGCAGCTCCAAAGGCGGCTGGCAACATAATTTTCGTGATTGCGCCCATTTGCACCATTGGCGCCCAATTAATAAATCCCGCAATGGTTTGTAACAACAATCCCATTCCCAATGTGACCAAAATTGCATTGGATACTGCTGCTGACGTATTATAAACGAGTTCGCGCATTGACGCCTTGGCTTCAACCGCTTTTTCTTGGATATGTTCTGTGTCCACTGGACTTGCTGCTGTCATTGCATTTTGTGCCATAATCTTAATTCCCTTTCATTTACACTTCAATTGAGCCGTGCAACCATCGGGAACAAGAAAACGCCCCAACGATTGCTCGTTAGGACGTTTTCACGTATTTTTTCCTAACCAGCCACTACACTTTGTAAAAGTCTAGTAGCTGATTTGCTCAAATAACAACCTACTAGACTCAGATGAGAAGGAGGTTGAGGAGGAGTGTGTGGTTAACTTGCTTACTAAATGTTTGTGTCATGAGCGTTCTCCCTTTTGAGCAATTACTTGCTTGTTTCTTGATGAGTATTACTATACACAACTTAAAAAAAAATGTCAACACTTTTAATTTAATTCATTTTATTTTAATAAAAAAAGACTTGCAAGCAAGTCTTTCAAAATTACATTGTTCCAAACAAACGATCACCGGCATCTCCGAGACCTGGCACAATATAACCATTTTCATTTAAGCTATCATCCAGTGACCCAGTATAAATATCCACGTCTGGATGTGCGTCTTGCACGGCTTTCACCCCTTCTGGCGCTGAAACTAACGTAATCAACTTGATGTTTTTGGCCCCGCGCTTCTTTAAAGCAGAAATCGCATCCTTGGCCGAACCACCTGTTGCTAACATTGGATCAACAAGCAAGACATCACGTTGGTCAATATCTTCTGGTAACTTGATGAAATACTCCACTGGTTCCAAAGTTTCTTCATCACGATACATACCAATATGGCCAATTTTTGCGGCTGGAATGAGTTGCACAATCCCATCAACCATGCCCAAACCAGCACGCAGAATTGGTACAACCGCCAACTTCTTACCAGCTAATTGCTTCTTCGTTGTCGTTGCCACGGGTGTTTCAATCACCACATCTTCTAATTGTAAATCACGACTTGCTTCATAAGTCATGAGCATTGCAATTTCGTCAACCAGTGCACGAAAATCTTTTGTGCCCACATTCTTTTGACGAATCATTGTTAGCTTATGTTGGATCAAGGGATGATCCATCTCAACAAATTTTCCCATGATAATCAATTTCGCGGGTAAAACAAACCTACCACGCGTTCCTTCCAATTAGTTACTGTGTCTATTATAACAAAAAAGCCCCGATATGGGGATTTTCTAAAGGTTAAAACGACTCATCAACTTTTACTGTCACGCTGGATTTTTGCGTGATTTGGGCTAAACTATAAACGCCAAGACCAACGAACGTCCCAACAGCAGCTGGGACCAACCAGCCAAATCCCAAGGCTGAAAATGGGATCAATTGATGGTAAGTATTCACGACTTGTTGTGCCAATCGACCGGACATAAAGGGGGAACTAGCCAAGGCATCAAGTAGCGCTGGTAAGGCGACAAAGCCCACCACACTACGGTAGACAACCGGTGCGTAATTGAAATATTTTGCCGTCAGCGATAGCATAATTAACACCAGTGAAATTGGATATAAAAACATTAAGACAGGGACTGACCAAGCCACAATGTTTGTCAAGCCCGCATTCGCTGTGACAAATGACCCAAAGGCGATGACCCGCAAAAACCATAAATAACTCACTTTTGGAAATACCAAATGCATATCTTGGGCAAATGAGACAAATAAACCCATTGCCGTGGTAAAGACAGCCAATGTCACCACAACGCCTGTCAAAGCCGTCCCAAAATTACCAGCATAATGGGCAACAATTTGGGCAAAAGCGTCGCCACCGTTAGCAGCGGCCTTAAATTGTCCTAAACTCGTCACCCCAAGCAATACCAATGCGGCATATAACACCGCTTCCGCCACAATACTGAGTAAGCCGGCTTTTGCCAACACTTGCGAGACTTGGGCATCACGGAAGCCTAACGCTTTCACGGCATAAACTACCGAAACAGCTAAGGCTAATAATGCAATCCCATCCATGGTATTATAACCATCTAAAATACCTTGAAAACCAGCATGAGCTTGATACGTTGCACTCACCGCTTGATGCGTACTTCCCATTGGCATCACGAGCGCCAACAACAAGACGACGAGCAACAAGGCGAGAAACAGTGGATTCAAATATTTCCCGACCCATTTCATCAAACCAGATTGTTTGACCGTTAAATAGTATGCTAACCCGAAAAAGGCGCCTGAAAATAGCAGCATACCGAGTCCTTGATCTTTTGGTGCCAAAAATGGGGCAACCCCCATTGAAAAGGCGGTTGCGGCCGTACGTGGTGTGCCAAAAAATGGCCCAATCGTCAAATGAATGGCAACCAGAAACGCCAAGCCAAACCAATGGCCAACCGGCTTGGCAACATCATAAACACTCCGACTGTGGGTGACACTGACAGCTAGCATAGCGAGAAACGGCACCACCGTCCCTGTCACTAAGAAACCAAGCGTTGCTGGTAGCCAATTACCACCAGCGAGTTGGCCTAACTGGACTGGAAAAATCAAATTACCAGCGCCAAAGAACATCCCAAAAATTAATGAAGCAATCAAAACTAATTGTTGCCAAGTGAGTTTTTTATTTGTCATGTGGCTTACTTTCCTTTCACGTTGACGACAACTTCACCAAAGCCACCAGTAAAAGTGGCGCGCCATTGACCAGCGGTGAGTTGTGGTGGCAATAAGAATGTTCCCGTTGACGCGTTTGTCCCTGCTGGGAAGTCTTTTCCTTGTGCTGCTAATTTGCCCACTAACCATTGCAATGCCAACACGGGATTGTCCAACACCGCTGCCCCTGTCCCTTGCGCAACTACCGTGTCATTATAGGTGAGTGTGGCTTGCACATCAGCCAATTCGGCAACCGTTAAGGTTGCACCATCGCGGTTGTCACCGGCAACTACTGCGCCACCTACTGCACAGTCACTCAAAACAAGGTACTTATTTAAGGTCGGAAACCAATCCTTAAAACGGGCGTCTGGTACTTCTAAAGCTGGCGCAACCCTAGTATTTTTCAGTAAGGTTTCGGTAGACATATCAGGTGTTAAAGCCACTTTCGCGGTAAAGAGTAACTCGACTTCAACCAAGGGTTCATTAAAATCGGTTAACTGTAAGTCAGTGCCAGATGGTAAAAATTTATCCGCCACCTGTGCCCCATACAACGGCGCATCGGCGGCAAACATCGCTTGCGTCTCTGGTGACGTCAGTGACACTTTATAGCCAGCCGTGGGCACGCCTTTTTGTGCCATAACGGCATCTTGTACCTGATATGCCGTTTCAAAGTCCGCAACGACGTCCACAAAATCTGCTTGATCCAACGGCGTGTGCTGTTGATAAGCCTCAAATAGTTGCTGCGCCAGGGTCGCTTGTTCGTCAGTTAATGTCATCTTTTTCCCTCCACTGAAATAAAACAAAAAGGCACGCTGCAATAAAATTGCAGCGTGCCCGTAACGGTAATCAGCTGCCTATCAATCTTACATTGATAGGCACCACAAATTGTCAGCACCTATCACGAGATAATGATAATGCTGATAATAATTTGTGTGTTTGTTTGTGCTGATAAGGTCATGTGATATTTCTCTTCTATATTTAATAATTACATTAAAACATACTCACAAAACATTGTCAACCTATCATTTAAACGTTTAGCAGACTGGTTTTTGCGCGAGCGTCATTTTGTTTTTCAGTCAAATTACGGTATAATATGATAGTTCGCACTAATAGTTTAACGGGATAAAACGGGGACCTCCTAAGTCTTTGCTCCCAGTTCGAGTCTGGGTTAGTGCATGAAAAAAAGCTGTGGCTAATACGAGCCACAGCTTTTTATTTTGTCCCACCAGTTAGGCCTGCACGCGCTGCAATTGGTACAATCACGTTACCAATCACCATCACGAGAATGCAGCCCACAATGATTTCAAAAATCGCATTAAATGACACAATGCTAATTAACCAGCTTAGCAAATTGTGGTTTGGAATACCCGTGAAGTTCGTCTGCATCACGGTGAAGCCAATTGCGGTTAATAACACCACGCCAACCGTATTGATCAAAGCTGCTAAAATTCCTAACAACCCTAAACCAAGCGTACGCACCGCAACGGGACGTTGCCGCAAGAATCGGTTAAATAACCAGCCGATAATCAACCCGACTAAAATGCGTGGTAACAAAGCCGTCAGTGGGTTTTGAAACATTAATGAACCAATTGTCCCAGGATGTGTTAACGCATTGAAAAACGAACTCATTCCCCAAAAAAAGCCAACAATCGCTCCATATTTTGGTCCTAAAATAATCCCTGCAAGTGCCACCGTGAACTGGACAATTGTCGCACTAGCGCCGATAACAAAAGCCCCTAATGGCATCGTGCCTAACCAGGGCACCAGTGTTTGGACAAATACAATTGCCACAAACAAAGTCGTCATAATATAGTATTTCGTTTTTTGATTTGTCATAATTTATCAGTTAAAGCGTCACCTGTTTAACTGCCCTCCTATATGATAAATCTATTGTATCTCATGTTATATGTTGAACACAATGTTTAGACACGACGTCTCACATGCACGGCTAAGTAACCAGCAACTGTTCGGCTATTAACAAGATGTGATCACCAGCCATTTGCGTATAATCACTTAACTTAATCACTGCTAGTGGCACCCCAAACTCATCAGTTTGACGTTGCATTTCCGCCTTGAGATACGCTAATTGAGGTGTCAGTAAAACAATATCTGGCTGCGCCGCACGCAATTGCTCGTCAACATGGGAGTGGGAAGTCACAACAATCGTATAGCTTTTTTCTTGTGCCGTGGCTGCTTTTTTTATTGCCGACACCAGTCGGGTGATCGTTGGCGTCTGATCACCAACTAACAGCAATTTCTTGTTACCCATGGCCATGTGATGTTATCTCCTTCATGCTAAAGCTTATCATTTTAAATCCAGTATAGCGCGATTTTTAGCAAAAAGTAAGCGCTAACATGATTAATTGTAACAAAAAAAGTTACGAGACAAACTCGTAACTTTTTAAGCTAGTTATTCAAAACCTTCGGTTAATGCTTCCGGATAGAATTCACGAATAATTTCTGCTTCGTGCTTTGATAATTCTGGGAAAGCTGGATCAGCACCCAAATCTTCGTGATACATACGATCACGTGGTGACACACCACCGGCTGCATGGGTGACCTTAATCCGAACACCATCATAAGACTTGGCATCGCCAGCTTGTGCTTCGTCTTCGATATGCAACTGTGATACCATCAACAAAAGTCGTACATCGGCGTTAAGATCAGACAACATTTGTGCCTGTTCAGCGGTCAAATACAACGTCAACGCTGCTTCTGCGTTCTTACCAATCAATTCAGCTGATCGTGCTTCTTCTAATGCCTTATTGACTGCATCACGCATTGTCATAAAGGCAGCCCAGTTGGCCAATAAGTCACTGGTATCTCCAAGATCTTGCACTTCTGGCATTTCTGATAAGTAAGCGAATGCTGCTGTTTCATTTGGCAAGTATTCCCATACTTCTTCAGCTGTATGTGGCAAAATTGGCAACATCAACTTCGTCAATGCTAACAATGTTTCGTAGAAGACTGTTTGCATTGAGCGACGCGCATGACCCGTTGGTGCTTCAACGTAGACAACGTCCTTGGCAATATCCAAGTAGAACGCTGACAAGTCAACGTTAACAAAGTTAATCATCCGCTTAAAGATATCGTTAAATTGATAGTTATCGTAATAACCACGAATATCCTTGACAAAGTCGTTTAACAAGACTGAGAAGTATTGATCATGGCCAGCACGGTCGGCAAATGGCACAGCATCTGTTGCATAGTTAAAGTCAGAAGTGTTGGCCATCAAGAAACGCAATGTGTTACGTAGCTTACGGTAACTTTCAGACACTTGCTTCAAAATGTCGTTTGAAACTGGCATATCTTGTGAAGTATCCACAGAAATTGTCCACAAACGAAGAATTTCAATCCCCATTTGATCCGCCACATCAAGTGGTGAAATCGTGTTCCCTAATGACTTTGACATTTTGTTGCCGTTACCATCAAGCGTAAAGCCTTGTGATAACACATTTTTATATGGTGCATGACCAGTTGCCGCCACTGACGTGATCAATGAAGAGTTGAACCAGCCACGGTATTGATCTGATCCTTCCAAATACAAATCAGCTGGGTAATCAAGCTGTTCACGCGTGTTCATGACCCCTGCCCAAGATGAACCTGAATCAAACCACACATCCATAATATCTTCTTCCTTAGTGAAGATACCATTTGGTGAATGTTCATTGGTATAGCCTTCTGGCAATAAGTCTTTTGCGTCATGTTCAAACCAATAGTTTGAGCCATGCTTTTCAAACAAATCAGCAACATGATTAATCACTGCTTGATCAAGAATTGGTGTTTGATCTTCCGCATAGAAGATTGGCAATGGCACACCCCAGACACTGTCTCTTATACACATCTCCGAGCCCACGAGACGGACTCCTATCTCGTATGCCGTCTTCTGCTTGAAAAAAAAAAAAAAAGAAGAA
>OJJW01000168.1_pt1 | contig 21542 bp, 20 predicted proteins | sample 1596331 | NCBI WGS metagenome assembly OJJW01 (sample SAMEA4350156, study PRJEB24818) | metagenome | biome: human; feature: gut; material: faeces | place: Denmark | collected 2013-09 | reverse complement strand
GCTCGATTTTTTGTATTTCTTCTGTTCTGTGTCTTAACTAGTCGTCTGGGTATTTGCTTGTTTTTTTTTTTTTTTTCAAGCAGAAGACGGCATACGAGATAGGAGTCCGTCTCGTGGGCTCGGAGATGTGTATAAGAGACAGGGCGTGGAGGGACTTACCGTTGAGGAAGGCTGGAGCAATGGCACCCGATGAGATTGTCCTCAGGGACTATCAGCGGGAGTGCGTGGATATCTGCGACTCCCTCGAGAGGGGATCTCATCTCGTGCAGATGGCAACGGGGCTCGGGAAAACCGTAACCTTCAGCAAGATCGCCCGAAAGGGAAGGGTGCTGCTTCTTTCGCATCGCGAGGAGCTGGTTACCCAGCCGGTTAAGTACTACAGCTGCCAGGTAGGTATTGAAAAGGCCGAACGCCACTCGCATGGCGAGGAGGTTGTCTCGGCTTCTGTCCAGACAATCGCAAATCGACTCGAGAGAGACTTTGAGCCTGGCGAATTCGACATGGTTATCACCGATGAGGCGCACCATGCCCTGGCGCCGTCTTATCGTAAGATCTACGACTACCTGAGGCCGAGGCTCCACATCGGGTTCACCGCAACACCGAGGAGGGGAGACGATCGAGGGCTCGGGGCGGTTTTCGACGATATCGTCTTTCAGAAAGACCTGCGCTGGGGAATCGCCAATGGCTATCTTTGCGATATCGACTGCCGTAGAACCATCGTGGACTGGTCGACGAAAGGCGTCCGTACCGGAATGGGCGATTTCCGAGTAGGTGAGCTAGCAAAGCGCGTTGACCGCCCGGAGACGAATCGGCAGGTCGCGGCTGCATATAATGAACTCCATATAGGTCAGACGATCGTATTTGCTTCGAGCGTGCACCATGCCTACTCGTTGGCTGAACTCATTCCCGGCTCCGTGGTTGTCGATGGGAACACACCGGCAGATGAGCGTCGACAGATCATTGACGCGTTCACAGCGCGAAAGATTCCATGCCTCATCAACTACGGCGTATTTACCGAGGGCACGGACATGCCACTCATTGAGACCGTATTGTTGGCCCGACCGACGAAGAACCCATCGCTCTACACGCAGATGGTCGGGCGAGGGCTGAGGCTCTACACCGATCCCGTAACCGGATATGAAAAGAAGTCCCTTAGGCTTATCGACTGCCTAGGCGTTTCTGACGATAAGAGCATCTGCACGCCGCCAACTTTGTTCGGACTCAACGAGAGTGATTTTCCCGACAGGGTCGGCAAGAAACAACTCGATGGCTCGCTTCTCGATTTGGGAAGAAGAGTCGAGGAAGTGGAGGATTGTCCATCCGGTTGGGTGCTCACGTCGCGCAAGGTCAACGTGCTTTCTTCCACTGGGTCCATCGCATGGGTCGTGCACTACAACGGCGATCGGAATATCGCCGGTCCCGGTGCATCCGACAGGGGGTGGCAGGTCACGCTATATAAGCCCGACCTTCTCGACTGTTGCACCGCGGACCTTACGAGACTGGGGGAGTCACAGCGCAGGTATTATAGGTCGCTTGAAGCTGCCGAGCAGGACATACTCCTGTGGCTTGAATCGAATTATGAGACCTCACACGATAGGGCCCTTTGGGACCGCGAGCGCGCGTCAAAATGGGCAGAGGATCCCGCTTCAGAGCCGCAGTTGGCTTTTATCAGGAGGCTTTTAGGTGATTCTGCGGGTGACCTAGATTACAACGACCTTACCAAAAGAGATGCGACGATACTCATCGAGTGCGCCAAGAGGCGCGCCCAGGAGACGAATCTAAGGAAATACGGAGCCTGCCCGCTGTGCGGTCGCGCGCTGAAGGTGTCTAAGTCCGGTAAGTCCATCGTGTGTGAGTCCAACAGCTGGGAATATAGAGGCGGTTCATTTGCGCTTGCATCCGGTTGCGGTTTTCAGGTCAAGCGCTTCTACGAGCACGAAGAATACTCGCCTGAAAAGGCCATGAAATGGCCGGGCGTTAAGGAGCATCTTAAGGAGAAGCAGGGATGATTCCCCTCGTAGGTCCGTTCAGCGAAATTGCGAAAAGGCGTTTCGATCGGAATTGTGAGCGCGTCGCATCTGGTACCAAAAGTTCCACTGCTGTGAAATTTACGGTTGGCGTTCTTGTTGTCTCGGTGCTTATCTTCATGGGTCTGGGTGCCGAGGTTGCCAGAGAGGCTGCGATCGCAAATGCGGCCGAGCAGAAAGCGCAAGCAGGCAGCGGCGTGTCTCTAAAAGATGAGAACCCGGACTATGCCGGTTGGCTTACGGTCGAAGGGACCTCGATCTCAACGCCCGTTGTCTCATGCCGCCAGGGTGACCCTAACGGTTTCTACCTCAATCACGGTTTCGATCGCTTGCCGTCATTCTCCGGGTGTCCGTTTTTAGCTGAAGGCTCATCGCCATCAAGTACAAACATGCTCGTGTACGCTCATAACATGGGATATGGAAATCTTGGCTTTACCGAGCTCCAGAATTGTTATCGGACGGATTGTTTTGCAGATATTGGAGCCGTGACATTCACGAACGCAAATGGCAACACCATTCGATATAGGCCGTTGCTTGGCATGAGAGTGCCTAAAAACTTTGATTTGCTTCTACGATTTGACTTTGCCGGAGAGTCAGACTTCAAGGCCTGGCTTAATTCATTGGCCGAGCACGCTAGCGCGATGTCGGATTCCGCTGGTTCCGACTCTGTTATCACGTTGGTGACATGCTCTTCCGCGATTGGCGGTGATCGATACCGCAGCGTTTTAGTTTGCGAAAGAGTGCCATGAAACCGAGACGACAGCAAAGTGTTAAATCGAGATCTGGCAAGATAAAGCCCAACGGTTCAGTGGGCGCGCACTTCTCATAGAACTCGAAAATATGAATAATTCTTCACCGTTCACCGACTCGGACTCGGTCCCTCGCGTAAAGCGTTGGATAATTGATCAAATGTCCAACCACGTCTGGAGGGTCACGCCATGCCTGAAACCGAAAAGCGCACGACGCTTCACCTGTCCATCACCCTCGCCGACAAGGTTGCCCTGAAGACGATGGCGGCCGAGCGCGACACGACCGTGTCCGCCTTGATCCATGAGTGGATTGAGCGCCAGCAGTCCGAGAAAGCCAAATAGGGGAGAAACCCAATGAAAAAGCAGCAACTAGCAGCGCGTATCTGGAAGAGCGCGGACCAAATGCGTTCAAAGATCGATGCAGGCGAATACAAGGACTACATCCTCGGTTTCATCTTCTACAAGTATCTCTCCGAACGCGAAGTCGAGTTCCTTAAGGCCAACGCATGGGACGATGAGGACATATCGGAGCTATCTGAAGACGATTTGAAGAGTGTCGAGTGGATCCAGAATAACCTCGGGTACTTTATCGCCTATGAAAATCTCTACGATACATGGATTGATAAGGGCGCCGATTTCGACGTATCCGATGTATCGGACGGGCTTTCTGCGTTCGAGCGCAACATCGCCGATGCCAGCTGTCATGTTTTCAAGGGTATCTTCAAGACGCTTTCGCTCGGACTTTCAAAGCTCGGTGACTCGACCCAACATCAGACCAAAGCTATCCATGATTTGCTCATTCTAATCCGACCTATCCCCATGGGGCAGAAGGCCGACTACGATGTTCTGGGCTTCATCTACGAATACCTCATCAACATGTTCGCAGCCAACGCCGGCAAGAAGGCCGGCGAGTTTTACACGCCCCACGCGGTTTCGCAGCTCATGGCCGACATAGTTGCTGACCACCTGGCGGGTCGTGAGTCCATCAGCGTGTACGATTGCGCCGCCGGCTCCGCCTCGCTGCTGCTCACCATCGGCGACGCCGTAGCCAAACGCAACGGCAATCCCGGTAAGATCAAGTACTACGCCCAGGAACTCAAGCAGAACACCTACAACCTCTGTCGCATGAACCTAGTAATGCGTGGTATTCCATCTTCGAACATCGAGGTCAAGAATGCTGACACACTGGTCGACGATTGGCCGCTGGCTGCCAACGAGTTTGATCCCCTGCGTGTGGACGCCTGCTGTCTCAATCCACCCTACTCCCAGAAGTGGCTGCCGCCCAAGGAGGTAGACGGCCGCTTCTCCTACGGGGCCGCGCCGAAATCCAAGGCGGACTACGCCTTCCTCGAGCATTCGCTCTATCACATGATGCCCGGCGGGATCATGTGCATCGTCCTGCCGCACGGCGTGCTCTTCCGCGGCGGCGAGGAGGAGGCGATTCGCCGCAACCTTCTCGACAGGGGCCATATCTCGGCGATCATCGGCCTTCCTGCCAACATCTTCTACGGCACCGGCATCCCCACCATCGTAATGGTGCTCAAGAAGGACGCCGTTGCAGACAAAAGCGTCCTTTTTATTGACGGATCGCACGGCTATTTGAAAGTCGGTAAGAAGAACGAGTTGCGTGCCGAGGACATTCGCCGCGTATTCGATGCGTACAAAGCTCGCAAGGACGTCCCCGGTTTCGCCCACTTGGCTCCTTTCGAGGAAATCGAAGGCAATGGCTTCAATCTGAACATCCCACGCTATGTCGACTCTTCTAAACCTGTTGAAGAAGTCGATATTTTCGCCTCCATGTTCGGCGGCATCCCCTCAACGGAAATCGATTCGCTTTCCGGATATTGGGAGGCTTGGCCAACCCTGCGCGCCCGCCTGTTCTGCGAATCAGACGGATATGCGCCTGGTTGCGCAGAGCCGCTCGAGGCCGTTGAGAGTGACGGTTCTGTCTTGGCTTGGCGCGCCACGTTCGACGAGTCGCTCACGGACTGGCCGACGTTCCTTGAGGACAAGCTGCTTTCCAATCCGGAGGCGTGCGACCTGCACGCGCTTGCCGATGAACTCGCCGACGACCTGCTGTCGCGCATGAAGAACGTGCCTCTTGTCGATAGGTATTCCGCATATCAGGATCTTGCCGAAACTTGGGAGGTCATCTCAGGTGATATCGAAGCTATCCAGGCGGACGGCTTCCATACGGCCGTGACTGCAGTTGACCCGAATATGGTGGAGTCAACCAACGACAAGAAGAACGGCGCCGATATGGTTCAGGACAAGAAGGAGCCATGGCTCGGCAGAGTGCTCCCATTTGCCCTTGTGCAAAGCATCCTCATGCCCGATGAGCTCGCCGGGACCGAAGCGGCCAAGGCGCGCGTTGCCGATATTGAGTCCGAGCTCGCCGAAATCCCTGGAAACATTTCTGAACAAGAAGTCCGCGAGAGCGTCACCAAAGAAGGCGATGAGGAGCTCGACGCCTCTGCGTGCGCTGCGTATGTTAAGGAGAATCTTGGCATCGAGATCCCCGAAATCGACGCGCTTCGAGAGTACATCTGTTATCTGAAAGAAAAGCCCGGTAAGGCCGCTCTTCTAGCGTATGTGGGCGAACATCCAGGAATCGATTGGACGATGATGGACGCTGCCAAAAACGGCACGTATTCGCAGAGAGCGGCAAACGACCGCATTAAGGAATTGATCGCTTCGGCCGACTCGATTCTGCCTGATGAATCTGACATGAGGCTGATCGTGCGCGCCTGTAAGCTCTTCGATGAACGCAAGTCAGCCAAAAAAGCCGATAAAGAGCTTGATGCGAAGCTCATCGAAGATACCAAGCTCCGAATCGAGGGTGTGACCGATAAAGAGGCGCTATCAGTCTTGCATGCTAAATGGGTCGATTCGCTTGTCGAGCGGGTTGTCTCGCAGCGTGAGGACGTCCTCACGGAGTTCGAGAAGAAGATCGAAGAACTCTCATGTAAGTACAAGACAACCATGGCCGATATCGACAAAGAAATCGAGTCTACATCTCGTGAACTAGCCGATCTGCTGGGACAACTGAACGGCGGCGAGAAGGACATGGCCGGCATTGCAGAGCTCATTGAAATTTTGGGTGGCGAGTAACATGGAGGGTAATAACGCTCCGGTAATTCGCTTCAATGGCTTTAATGCCGCCTGGGAACAGCGTAAGTTCTCGGAAATCGTCGATGTCTGCAGCGGGCGTGATTACAAGCATCTTAACGAAGGACCCATTCCGGTTTATGGAACCGGTGGATACATGACCAGCGTTTGCGAAGCGCTGTCGCATAATCGGGACGCCGTCGGTATCGGCAGAAAAGGGACCATTGATAAACCCTATCTTTTAAAAGCCCCGTTTTGGACGGTTGACACGCTGTTTTATGCAATCCCGAAGCCGGATATCAACCTTGAGTTTGCCCTCTGTTCCTTTTTGAATGTAGATTGGAAATCTAAAGATGAATCAACGGGGTTGCCGAGTCTATCGAAAGAAGCAATTAACGAAACAGTTCTGCGCGTCCCAAATGCAGTTGAGCAAAATCACCTTGGCAGCTTTTTCACCAACATTGATTCCCTCATCACCCTTCATCAGAGAAAGTGCGACAAGCTCGTGAAGCTAAAGCCTGCGATGCTCAACAGGATGTTCCCGAAGCCCGGAGACTCCGAACCGGAAATCCGGTTCGCTGGTTTCAAGGAGCCTTGGGAGCGGTACAAATTAGGAGACGTCGCTGCAATTGCCCGCGGGGAGCGTTTCACCGCTTCCGACTATGTCGAGTCTGGTGGAATACCCTGCATTCATTATGGAGAGATTTACACGAGCTACGGTACCATTGCGACCAAAACCATCTCCCAAGTCAGTTCTTCTCTGAAGGACTCTCTGCGATATGCGAAGCAAGGGGACGTTATTGTTGCAGCAACCAGCGAGAACGTCGAGGATGTTTGCAAAGCGGTTGTATGGATGGGCAATTCGCCGGTAGCGTACCATGACGACAGTTTTGCACTGACTTTTTCAGGCGATCCAATCTTCCTTGTCAGTTTCTTTGAAACATCTGAGTTCTTCGCTCAAAAGTCTTCGGCCGCTCACGGCGTAAAGGTTATGCGCGTCAGCTCCGACTCGCTTGCCGATGTTGGCTTGCCCCTTCCCTCCGCTGCCGAACAACGCTTGATCGGTGGTTATTTTGCCAAACTTGACAACCTCATCACCCTTCATCGGCGCAAGATCAAGGGACTGAAGAAGATTAAATCAGCCATGCTCGACAAGATGTTCGTTTAAGGAGTTCCACCTATGCAGGAGCATTACGACTACGAGGAGTCCTTCGAGTCCGATCTCGTCACACTTCTAGTCGAGAAGAAGGGGTGGCGCGACGGGGTTATCGATTATCCTGACGAGGCCAGCCTTATCGATAACTGGGCAGAAATCCTGTTCCGTAACAACTCCGGCAGCGACCGACTCAACGGGGTGCCGCTTTCCGAGGGCGAAAAGGCCCAACTCATGGGTCTTGTCCGCGCGGCGGATACGCCCTTTAAGGCAAACCGCTTCATAAACGGCGGTTCCGTGCCCATTTGCCGAGACAACCCCGACGATCCCGGACACCTCGGTCAGACGATATATCTGACGCTGTTCTCGCGCGAGGACGTTGCCGGCGGGTCGTGCATCTACCAAATCGCGCGACAGCCCCGTTTCCACGCGCGGAAATCGATGTTCCATAACCGCCGCGGCGACTTCATGCTCCTCATCAACGGAATGCCTGTCATCCATGTCGAGCTCAAGCGATCAGGCGTGCCATGGACGGACGCATTGCACCAGATTGAACTCTACACCAATGAGCATGTGTTCGAGGGATTCTTCTCCCTCGTGCAGGTTTTCGTGTGCATGACGCCTGAGGAAACCAGGTATTTCGCCAATCCCGGGCGTGAGGACCGTGATGAAAACGGCTGTTTCAATCGCAAGTTTGTCTTCACTTGGGGCGATGAGAATAACCAGCCCATCAATGAATGGCACCGTGTGGCAGAACGTCTCCTCTCCATTCCCATGGCCCATAAGATGATAGCGTTCTACACTGTCGCCGACGCCGGCGACAGTGACAGGCTCAAAGTTCTTCGAAGCTATCAGTATATGGCCGTCGATGCCATCACAAAAAGGCTCGAGGCTGCGCGTGGCATCTGGGGTCTCAGACGTCCGGAGGGAGGTTTCGTCTGGCACACCACGGGATCGGGAAAGACACTCACCTCTTTCAAGGCCGCACAGCTCGCCGCTCGCTCAAAACTCGTCGATAAATCGATATTTCTCGTCGACCGCATCGAGCTCGGCGACCAGGCTCTCGGCGAGTACCGCGGCTTTGCCGACCCGCGCGAGACCGTAAACGCCACCGAAGATTCCGAAGAGTTGCTTTCGCTCTTGCTCGATAGAGGGAACCACTCGAAGACACTCATCGTCACATCCATCAATAAGTTGGCGATCGTTGCAGGTAGGCTCGCTACCGCTTCACAACTCGACCGCATCGCATCGGAGCGCGTCGCCATTATCGTCGACGAATGCCATCGCTCGACATTCGGAGAGATGATGGGAAAGATTAAGCAGGCGTTCCCCATGGCCATGCTCATCGGCTTCACGGGCACACCCATAACCGCCATGAATTCAAAGGACTCGTCTACGACTGTGGACGTGTTTGGCAAACGCATCGCAAAGTACACGCTTGCCGACGGCATCAGGGACGAGAACGTACTCGGCTTCCAGCTCAATAAGGTCGAGACGTTCGCAGCGGATGACCTGCGCGAAGAGGTCGCTCTTGAGAAAGCTCGCGCCAAGAGCGTTGATGATGTCTACGCAGACCCGAAAAAGAAGAAGGTCTACGAAGAGTACATGGACGAGAAGAAACATCCCATGGCCGGGTTCTGTGACGAAGCAGGTCGCTACCATCCCGGTATCGAGGACCTTGTTCCGACTGCGCAGTACGACACGGATGAGCATCGTCGAACTGTCGTGCGTGACATGGCCAAGCAATGGCCCCGCGTCACACAGGGCGGCAGGCTGCACGCCATGCTCGCAACATCATCAATCTCCGAGGCGATGGCATACTACCGGCTCATCAAGAGCGAAATGCCCAATATCGCGGCAACGTGCCTGTTCGACCCAACTATCGACAACTCTGAGGGAAACGTCGTCAAGGAGGAGATGCTTGTCGAAATTCTCGAAGACTACTCGGTACGGTACGGCATTCCCTTAACCATCCCGACTCATGCCGCCTTCAAGGCGGACGCCGCCGCGCGTCTGGCGCACAAAGGCACCTACAAGCGGGTGGATAAGATGCCGGGACAGCAGCTCAACCTCATGATCGTGGTCAATCAGATGCTCACCGGTTACGACTCCAAATGGCTCGGGGCGTTATTCCTCGACAAGTGCCTCGACTATGAGAATATCATCCAAGCATTCTCTCGAACCAACCGCAACCTCGATGCCTCCAAGACCTGCGGAGTAATCCGGTACTACCGCCGCGTGCACACAATGGACCGTGATATCCAGGACGCAATCAGGCTTTACTCCGACGGCGTCCCCGTCGGACTCATCGTCAAATCAATCTGCGAGAATGTGCAGATAATAAACAATGCACTCGACTCCATCATTCAAGTGTTCAAGGCGGCGGGTGTCGGCGATTTGTCACGTCTGCCTGATTCCCATGATGCGCGGGCGATGTTCTGCAAGCAGTTCAATGTCCTCGGACGGGCCCTTCGCGCGGCGAAGGTGCAGGGATTCACCTTCGATCAGGTCCACTACGAATGTGTGAACTTCCTCACCGGCGAGCTTCTTAAGGCCGACTGCAAGCTGACCGAAGAGATCTATGACACCCTCATGACCCGCTACAACGAGCTTCCTAGGTCTGAGGGCGGGATGCGTGGAGACAGGACGCTGCCGTTTGATATCGACCCCACGCTCGTAACGCTCGATACAACGAGGATCGACAGGGATTACGTGGACCAGTTCTTCCAAAATTTCGTCGCATCCGTCAATGAGGGAAAGGGGGAAGATCAAATCAACGCCGCTCTCAATGATCTACACAGCGCCTACCCCCACCTCGCCGCGGTCGACCAGCCAATAGTAGACAGAGTGGTATCCGGTATCTGGGATGGCACCAGGGAGATCCATGTGGGCTGGACGTGTACCGACTACGTCAACCATGTGAAGGAGGAGGATTTCCGGGCTCAGCTATCCGCCGCGGCAAGCCGATTCGGCGTGGACGCAGAGAAGCTCTCCAAACTGGTCAAGCTGCATCCCACAGCTGAATCCATCAACGAATACGGGCGGTTTGACGACATAATGGATGAGGTCGATCCAGCCCAGGCGAAGCAGGCTCTCGCACAGCTGTCGGGCATCAAAGTTAGAGGAAAGGACGTCATGCGCACCGTGGACGCCGTCCTTCGGCGCTTCGTTATCGAAGGAGGTTGTGACTTGGCCGCCACTGTTAAAGACGAGCTAGACGTTAGCTAGATTCTCTCACGGCTATAGCGGCAAGGTTGTTCTAATGGACTTCTTCTTGCTTACAATCGCGGCATGTTCTTGTAGACGCCCTGGCGGTGGCCGACCCTCACGACCTCGATGACGGCCTTCCCATCCTCGATTCTCCCCAGGATGCGATAGACGCCAACGCGCGAGCGCCAGCCGCGATCTGTGCCCTGAAGCTTTTTTGCGCAGGGAAAGAGGAGGTAGTCTTCATACTCGTCTAGATAGTCCTGGACCCAAGACAGGATGATGAGCCGCTGTTTTTTCGGGATTTTTAGAAGTTGTTTGGCCACCGTTCCAGACCATTCGACACTGAAGCTCACTCGGCCTCCATTGCCATATACATGACATCTGTCATCGAGTAGCGGGTGCCGTCATCTTCCATCAACGCCTCGTTGTATGCCTCGATGTCGGCCGCCTCTTCGACCTTCTTGAGGGCGGCGCTCCTCACGAATTCGGAAAAGGACATACCGAGTACGCTCGTATAGGACTGAATCCAGTCCTTTTCTGCCTCGTTGAACCTGATGGCAGTAGCTCTCAAGGACATGACTGCTCCAATCAACGCACTACGGTGTAACACGTTGATTATACCCGTCCATTCGGTGCCAGTCTCAAAGCATCTCTGGACGAGAGCTGCACCGCGCTATGCTCTTCCCATCGACTTCCTTATCCTCGGCGATGTTTAATTGAAGGGCTATCTGGTATGACCAGATAGCCCTTCATTTGTATGCTCAATTCAATCATGGTGTTCGGTACCGAATCGAAGCGATGCCCGTTTTTTACTGTTGGATCGCCAGTTAAACGTTATGAGAGTTATGCCCCCTATTCGAAGGCGCACCGGCTGCTCGTTTTTTATTTTCGAGAGTCTTCAGGTCTGCCTGGATTTTCGAGGTCGATGGGGTGCAATGGTCGACCGAGCGTTTTCCCTCCTCGAGCGTCTCCGGGGTATATTGAATGAGGATATCGGCCCCTATCTCGTGCATCCTCGCGTCAAAGGAGGATTGGCACTTCCGCAGGACCTCATCGAAGAATCGGAAGTTGCCCTGAGTCTGCGCTATCTCCATCCAGCTCTTGTATTCGTCAGCATGGGTTTCATCAATGACGATAAGATCCACACCGTTCTCGATGCACTGCTTCATCATGATGAGGCGACCGATTCGCCCGTTGCCGTCCTGGAACGGATGCAGATGCTCGAACCTTGCGTGGAAACGGGAAATCGACTCGAAGTCCTTAGGGCCGCTCTCCCATTCGGCGAGCAGTGCCGGTATGGCGGTCGGAATGTCACTCGGAAGGGCGACCTGCACCGAGCTGTTCCTAATACGGTTGGGAATATACTTGAAATGCCCGCTTTCCCCGTTGGCCGCCATGGTCGTCCCCCTGTGGAGGATCGTCTCAAATTCAATGAGGAGTTCCGGCGTCAGCTCGACTCCGAGCGTGTCGACCATTCGATCAAACATCTTGAAGGAATTCTTGGTCTCAATGATGTCGTCAAAGTCGTGGTCTCCCGTAACCTTATTCCGGGCATAGAGCGTCTCGATCTGATCGAGGGTAAAGGTGGATCCTTCGATCTTGTTCGAGTGGTAGAGGAATTCCGGAAGGATGACCTCATAGGCGGAATTCGGCGCCGCCTTCAGTGTCTGCATCTTGTTTGCGGAGATAATCATTATTCATCCTTCGCAATCGCCGTGTCATTTACTGTCGTCTCTATATTCTAGGATAATTGAATACACGATAGTAGCTTTGTGATTCCCCAGCAGGACATGCGCCTCCAAATGCCCTACAACGGCCGTAAAAGAGGTGCCCCCTACCGGAAGAAGGCCAAAGATTCTTGTTTTTGCGCCCTTCATGGGGTATAAGTGGTTTAAGGTGATCAGCACCGTCAATGCGCCGCGATGAAAGGCGCCCATCAGTCCGCGATAGGGATTTAAGGAGACGGTGCCATGCCGAATGAATCATTCCGCTACTCAAAGCAGATATCAGACCAGGGTCGAGAACGCTCTGTCGAAGTGCGCCGCGAACGCGCAGCCCTCAAGGGGCGCCTCAAGGCAGGGGAGATCAGTCCAGCCGACGTCCTCAACGATGAGGGTAACGTCGCTGCCAAGATCAGGTTGTTCGCATTCCTCAAGAACTGCCCCGGTGTAGGAACGGTTGGGGCGAGAACTCTGCTCCGTGCGCTGGGCCTGTCCGAGACCAAGACGATCCGCTCCTTGGGTCCCGTACAGAAGGCCCGCATACTGACCGCGCTGGAGATGGTCGCCGGAGGCGTCCGGGTCGACCGTGTAGCCGAGACCATCATGTCCGAACGATAGAATAGAATCCGATAGGGGATTAGAGAAAGGCAATATCATGGATGAGAACAACCTCAACACTCAAGACGGCCAGGGGCCGAACCTCGTACCCGATGGTGGAGACAACAACAAGTTGCCCCTGAGGCGCAAGGTCGCCATCGGCGCGGCCGTCGCTCTCGTCGTCGCGGGACTCGGGCTCGGCGGCGCATGGGCGGCCGGCGCCTTCGCCCCCAAGTCCGAGGTCACCAAGATCGAGGTCGATAGCGACGGCGGCAAGAAGCAGGTCTCCGAGAAGACCGAGCCGACCGTCGACTGGGCCGTCAAGATCGAGGCCGGGGGCGTGACGGCAGACTCCTCGCCGCTGATCACCCGATACGTCTGTACCGACGGCGCCGATGAGGGCGTCGAGTTCTACCATGCCACATCAGCATCCGACGCCATCGAGGGCAAGGACAGTGTTCGGCTTACCGAGGGCACATGGGAGATCACCGCGATCCCCATCATCAATGCTGACGGCTCCATCACCACGCCAGCCGGCGGCGGCGAGCAGGCCGTTTCCGGCGCCTCGAAGGACTCCGGCAACACCGAGTTCACCGGCGATACCAAACCCGCCGAGAACGTGACCCAGGATGACATCGACAAGGTTCTCGACAAGGTGAACGAGGCGGTGTCCAAGGGCGACGGCACCCTCACGGGGGATGCCGGCAAGGACGTTGTGAACAAGGTCACTGACAACGCCTCGAAGGCCCCTGCCGCCGACAAGGAGAAGGTCGAGGAGAAGAAGGACGCCGCCACGGACAGTGCCGTGAAGACCGAGGACAAGAAGGCCGATGCGGTCAAGCCTTCTGCGCCCTCGGGTTCCGCGCCGTCCAAACCCGATTCCAAACCCTCTTCCGGCTCCTCCGGCAAGCCGTCCCATGAGCATACATGGCAGGCGCAGTACCGCAACGACCCCGTATACGAGACTCGCACTCGAACTGTTGTAGATCAGGACGCATGGGACGAGCAGGTTCTAAGCGGCTCTCATTATCAGTTCTCAGATGGCTACGTCACTTCGGATGATGCAGATGCTTGGGCACACCAAAAAGCGACTCACGCAAGTAGTACCGTTGTTGACGACTATACAACCATTCACCATGAGGCGGTAACGCATCAGGAGACATATCAGGTGCAGACCGGGACCAAGCAGGTACTCACCGGCTACCGCTGCTCCGGCTGCGGCGCCACGAAATAAGTCCGAAGCGGATAGATGGACTGGCTTCATGGAACCAGGTGTGAATTTGCTCCACGCCATTTCGCTCTTCGGTCGATTTTACTTCGCCCTGCTCCTGATAATCCGACCGGATCACTTCGGGAAGAGGACATGTCTTTATAGGGGAGTCGGGCTGCTCTCTCTGCTTGGTGCGCTCCTGCGCCTGGCGCGCGGCATCTTGCGATATGTTGCCGCGCTGATGTGAGCTTTGCCCCAAAGGGCGACCGCATGGAAATGGGATTTCGATGCGGAGGCATCGTGTCAAAGCGATAGGCTTTTGGGTATTATGATTATGCGATAGTATGTCATTATCATATTGAGAGGTGATGTATATGGCACTGATACAGCTGAACGTCCCCGATGAGGTAAAGGATCGCGCGGACAGGGCTTTCGCCAGGAGCGGTCTCACGACGCCGTATGCGATGCGCATTATGGTCAATCAGGTTGCCCAGACCGGCAGGACGCCTTTTGACGGCCTGTTCTCATCGCCATCCGGCCGCCTCTATTCGGAGGAAGTGCGCGTGGCGATGCTTCGTGCCGAGGCCCAGGAGTACGGTTTGATTGAGGACGATTCCGGGAAGGACCCGCTCGAGATACCGGCAGACATACTTGCGGAGATGGGCATCGAGCCCGAGGAGGTCGGGCAGTGAGCCGCTACGAGGTCAAGGTCCCCGCCTCCTTCTGGAGAACGCTCGTCGTGCTGAAGCCGAAATACTCCCATGCCGAATACGTGGAAGTCGTCAACGCGGTCAAGGGATGTATCGACGAGCTCGGCCGCACCGGCATGATAGAGGAAAGTGGATGGGACGACCACGTTCTCGTCCATCCGCCCTATTCTGACGGCAAGCACCGTGAGGCCCATACCTACGACGACGATGTCCTGGTCGTGTATTTTATCCGCGAGAGAAACCGCCGAATCCGCATGGTCGGCGTGTTCGACCACGAGAATATCCCGCATTCATAGTCGCATCCCATTGGAGCCGAATAGCAAACTCCCATTTAATCCGACGGCTCCTTTCAAAAGAGAAGGGCCCCGCTCGCACGAGCGGGGCCCTTCGGACTTTATCGTCGATAATCCTTAGATCTTGCGCTTGCGGAAGATCAGGAAGATTGCGGCGATGCAGGCCGCCACTCCGGCGGCGATCGCCGCATAGAGTACCCAGTTGCCGGTCTGCTCGAGGTTCTTGCCCTCGGGGGTGTTCTCGATATCGATGGTCTGGTCGGTGTCCTCCAGATCGGTTTCCTTGGAGATCTCCTTGCCGTCAGTTTCGCGTTGCAGGCTCTCGAATACGACCGCCTGCTGGCCCGCGACGTCGGATGCCTTGAACACCATGGGGACGTCCACGTCGAGGTCTGAGACGGCGGGGGTGAAGCGCACCTGTCCGTTGGCGATGACCTCGTAGGTACCCAGGGTGGAATCCTTGCCGGTCGACTCGGTATCGGTTGTCGTCTCGGTATCGGTTGTCGTGCCGGCGCCGTCGGCCTTGTCGCTCGACTCGGAGGGTACGAGCTTCACCTGACCGCCGCTCAGCTTCGTCACGATGTCGGCCGCGTCCTTTGTCGCGCCCGGCACGGTGAGCGTGTAGGTCCCGTCATCATTCTTGGTGAGTTTTGCGCCCTCGGGGATATTAACGAAAGAGCCCGTTCCCGTGACGTCGACGAGGGCCTTGGAGAGGTCGCTACTGGATTCTGCGCTATCGGAACCCTTCTGGACGCCGTTGCCGGTAAGGGTCGAGATGTCCTTCACGTCCGTGAGCGTGAGCTGCGTGCCGTCTGCCTTCTTGTTGATCGAGGCCGTGAGGGTGTAGCTCTGGCCGGGGCGCAGGCCCTTGAGGTGGACGGTGTCGACGATTGCGACCTCGTCCTCGGGCTTCACTACCTTGCTGCCCTGGATCGTGGCCGCAGTGGTCTTGAGGCTCGGGGAGATCTCGACTGTCTGGTCCTTGTCGGTCGGGTCCTCGTGCGAGCCGATAAGGGTTCCGTCAACGAACAGCTTTTCGAAAACTACGGTCTTCGCGCCGCCGAGCTCGCTCGCATCGAAGGTAAAGGTCACGTCCTGAGAGCCGTCCTGTGCCTGCGGCGTGAACTTGGCCGAGGCGGTTATCTCCTTGCCGTCCGCGCCCTTCAGTGCCTCTCCGGTCTCGGCGTCCATGAGGGTGCCCTGGAGTTCGTATTCGGTGCCTGGGACGAGGCCGGTGTACTTGACGGTGTCCACGATTGTGGCCTTGCCGTCGGCTGTGACTTCCTTATCTCCGTCGGCGCCATCGGCTGCCGACGTCTTGATCTCGGGCGGGATGACCTCGACGGTCTGCCCCTCGTCGGTCAGGTCCTCGTGGCGTGCGATCACGTTGCCGTCGGCCTCGAGCCTCTCGAACACGACGAGCTTTTTGTTGGAAAGGGTCGAGGTGTCGACCGAGAACGTGACCTTGACCTTGCCCTCGGTGTCCTCGGGCTCGAAGGTCGTGGTCGCTGTCACGGCATTGCCCTTAGCGTCCTTTAGGGGCTCACCGGTCTCGGAATCCATCAACGTTCCGGTCACGGTGTACTCGCGGCCCGTGGCGAGGTTCTTATAGGAGACCTCGTCCTCGACGGTCACGGCCTTGCCGACGCCGATTGCCTTGTCGCCGTCGGCCGCATCGGTAGCGGTCGTGCCGATCTCGACGGGCAGGAACTCGACCGTCTGGTCCTCGTCCTCGGGGTCCTCATGCGTTGCCTGGACCTTGCCGTCCAGGTAGAGGCGCTCGAACACGACGGCCCTATGGCCCCCGAGAAGCGTGGCGTCGAACTTGAACTTGACCTTCTGCTTGCCGCTGGATGCCTTCGGGGTGAACTTGGCCGTGGCGGTGATCTCCTTGCCGGCCGTGTCCTTCAGGGCCTCTCCGGTCTCGGCGTCCATGAGGGTGCCCTTGAGTTCGTACTCGGTGCCTTTCTTGAGGCCCTTGTAGGAGACGGTATCTACGATCTCGGCCTGGTTCGATGCCAGGAGCTTGTGGTCCCCGTCTGCCCCGTCGGTGGCGGTGGTGCCGATCTCTATGGGGTTGTCGTCAACCGTGCCGCGGTCGATCGTGTAGGCGTCGCGGCTCACGGTCACCTCGAACTTGACGAGGTTGAGGCTGTCGTTCGCAGCGCAGTGGAGCTCCTCGAAGGTGTAGGTGTCATACGGCAGCGCGCCCTTGGAGTCGTCTGCCGCGGTCTGGGCGTCCTTCGAGCCGGAGAACCACAGGCCGTTGTCGATGGAGAGCCTCGACTCGTCAACGGTGCCGTCGGCGTTCAGGGCGGCGTCGTTGCCGTTGGTGTTTCGGGTATGAGGGCAGGCGGATGCCTCGGTCGTGAGGATGCCGTTCGCATCGGTGATCGCGATGTGGCTCTCGCCCGTGGTCTTGGACGTGATCTTGAACGGGACGCCGGCGAGACCGGTCATATCCTCGCCATGGACCTTGTTGAAGGCGATATCCCCGCGCTTCACCTGCTCGCGCACGGTGGGGGCGTCCTTGCTGGGCTCAACGAAGGTCGAGACGAACTCTGACGACGTGTTCGAGGTGATCTGCTGAAGGTGGACGGTGCTGTCGCTCAGCAGGTAACCGGCCGGGGCCTTCGTCTCCTGGATTGACACAGTGCCAAGGGGTAATGTGTATCTTTTTGCATCAGCACTCGTGTAGAAGGAATCACCGGATACAAAATACGTAGATGGGTCTAGTTTTGCTGCTAACAAACCAGTTGAACCATCTTTATCGGTTTTAAGAACCCAGGTCCTCGTGGCCTTCTCGGGTAGGTTCTCCTGGGTGTAGAAACCGTCGTAGTACTTGACGGTGAACTCCGCGCCCGCGAGCGTGCCGGCACCGAGCGGGGAGGCCTTGCCCGTCTCGGCATCGACCTTGGCTACCAGCATGTCGGCTGGGTCGTTCTGGGGGGCGTCGGAGACGTTCACGGTGGCAGTCTGGCCGCCCGACACGTTCACCTTGTGGATTCCCCCATCAAGTGCATAGGACTTGCCGGCCTTGGTCTCCTTCACGTAGTAGGTGCCAGGGGCGATATCGATCACGTTGGAGTCGCCGGAGGCGTTGCAGGTGAGCGTGCCCACCTGCTGCGTGCAGCCGGGGTCGGAGTAGACGCCGTAGGTCGCGCCCTCGAGCGAGTAGCACGGGTTGTTGTCGGAGATGCCGGGGTTCGAGCTCGCCTTCTTGAGCTTCAGCTTGCCCTTGTTGTGGAAGGTGATGAGGCACTGCGTGCCGGTGCCGTAGTTGACGAGGTAGATCGTGTCCTTGAAGGACTGGGGTGCGGGGCCCGGCAGATTCTTGTCCAGATTTGCAAGGAATGTGCCCGCGTTTAGATTGCCGTTGTAGTAGAGGACGGTCTTGTAGCACCAGTTTCGGAATGCGGCCGTCGTGCCCTGCATGCCGTATTGGCTGGAGTTTTTCGAGAGGGCCGAGAGTGCGATGTGCTGGATAGCGAGCATCTTGCTGTAGTCCAGGGCCGTGCCGTCGTACCAGTTGAAGTTCCACAGGCCCTTCGCCTTCGCCTCCTCGAAACCGGGACCCGTGGGACCGTAGTAGAGGATCCTCGCCATCCCATCGGTGCGGTCTTTCAGGGTCTGATCTCCGCCGCCTCCCGTGTAGCATTTGGTCCAGTCGGTATCAATGGGCAGCTGTGCGGTGGCCGTCGTGGCATCGAGTGGGTGGCGCTTCCCCGGGTCGAGGCAGATCGCCGGGGTACCCTCGGAGGTCGTCGAGTTGTACATGTAGAAGCCGCCGTAGTTCACGCGCTCGCCGCGGGTGATCGTCTCGGACGATGCGGCATAGGCGGCAGTCGGTGCCGGCACGACGGAGAGCACCTGGCTCGCGATGAGCACCGCGCCGGTGCTGAGAACCGCGCCTTTCTTGAGACGGGCGCCGATGCGGCCGAAGAGCTTGCCGGCGCACTCCTTTATCTTTCCTCCAGGTCGCATGACTGCTCCATTCTCTCGGTTACCGGAGAGGGGACGCGGGTTTCTGGCTGCGTTTACGGGCATGCGTCCCCATGGTCTAACGTACCGCCGGCGTCGGCGCTATGCCTGCCGATTTGGTGCCACGGGGTGACAGTTTGCGCCTACGGTGCCTATTAGTCCTATCGATTTCACGCTACCGTGGGAGGTGTCCCCGCTGCCCGTAAGGAACAAGTGTTCAGGTGGATTCGGGCCCGGTGAGGTTGCGAGTGGTAAACTGGGTGCCACAGAATTCCGGTCGGGTTATTGGCGACGTGAGCACAATGGCGCGTACGCGCCCTCGTCAACGATCAACCGGAGGCAAATCTATGTTTGAAACTGATTGCAATACGGGTGCAGATTCGTCTCGCCGCGAGATGACGGTCCGTGAATTCCTCGAGAGCGTTCCCGGGGTGGGGGAGCTGGTTGTCGTCACATGCGGCGGTTGGCCCACCTGCACCGTGCATATCGACTGTGAGGACAGCTATCGCATGCCCGCCGATATCGCCCATCGGAAGGTGCTGAATTCGAGTTTCGGATCGATCAAGGTAACGACCCGTGGACCGTTGCCCATGGACGTCCCCGTACGCTTAGTCGATTGTTAAAAGCGGGCGTGGACCAAAAGCCGCTTTTGCGAATTTGAGTATCGAGGGATAGGGGGGGGGATCGCAGTCCCATCATCGCTGAAATGCGACGGTAACCGTGCCTTGACGCTAGGTTTGGGACCGTTCAGGATGAACGGTCCCATCATCGTTTTAGGCTAAACCCGACGAGTGCAATGCGTCTTATGATCGGACTTGATCTCAGATCCGGTTTTTCCAACTGAATCGAGGCTGGATTTCAATGATTTTGTGGAAGGGCCGACGAAGCCGGCGTCATCCTTGAAGTCAGGCCTCTCTATGCCCAATTTCCCAAGTAGGCTATCGGACAAAGAGCGGTCAGCGAGCATGGGCGCTATCGTGGAAGCAAAATCAACCTGCATAGCCTCGGCATAGGATATAAGGGGGATGGGTACTCCCGCCCTAAACTCATCGAGGGAGGTGTAATAGGTTTCCTTTGAGGTATCCGTCACGATAAAGGGAACGAGTCCGGCGCGCAGGCATTCACGAAAGGCGATAGCCCTTCCGACCCTTCCGTTGCCGTCCGGGAAGGGATGGATCGTCTCGAATCGAACGTGGAACCTGACGATATTCTCCAGGGACGGCTCGTATTTGTTGTATTCCGAGACCAGACGGTCGATCAACGTGGGGACCTCCTCCGGGCGCGCCGTGATGACGCTTCCGACCCCGTTGCCCAGGATTTTCCACTGGCCGGGCACGTCCATTACTCCGGCCATGAGTTGCAGGTGGATCTCCTTGATGAATTCGGGAGTTAGCTCCCTGTCCAGCGAATCGAAGAGAAAATCGAACATTTTCGTATGATTTGCCGTCTCTCGGATGTTTCCTGGGGTAGTCGAGTCCGCGAGAACGGTATCCCTGGTCTCGAAAACCGTCCTTGTCTGCCATTCCGTGAGAGAGCTGCCCTCAATCCTTTCATGGTTGAAGACGAAAGAGACGACAGACGTCTCGTACACGCCATTGGGGACGCGGCCTTCTCGCTCGGATGCGATTTGCTCGATATAGCTGTGGACAAATCGCCGCTGCAATTCCCGGCTTAAAGGCATATCTGTAAGTGAGCTATCGGTGGGTCTCATTTCCTTTTTGCCCCCAGCCAGAAAACTAAATAATTTGTTCAACATATATCTGCATACTCCGATGGACGCGCCGATTTCCAGGGACATTTTACCCTAGAAATCGGCGCGTCCACGGTCGGTCTGTCACCCCCTGGCACCAAACCGACCGGCACTGTGCGGGTTGTGGCCTTACGCTTTTGATGGGGCCGAATGCCCACAAGCGACCATGGGCTTGTGGCGGGCTGGTCGCCACAAGGCCCCGAGCAACTGATGGCAACCGTAGTTCCTTGGAGGATATCGAGTGCTGGATAACCTTTCTCTTATGGGGCCGGATGAGGAGGAGCTTTCCCTCTCGGCGGTAGTTTCTTCCGCAACCCTTCTGCCCGCTTGCGTCTACTCCGTCTATTCCATTATCGTCAATATCATGCCGGTGATGGGCAAGCGTGCCGCCCTGTTCTACCTTACGCGAGGGTCCATCGAGACCGTCTGGATCCCCATCGCCATATTCATTTTCGCCCTCATAGCCCGTAAGGTCGATGACTGGCGCCTTTTCGCGCTTACCGCCATATTCGGGCTCGTGGCGTGCATCATCGCGTTTATGAGGTTTGATCTGTACCAGACTGCCGTTTATCTGGCAGTGGTCCTGTGCTGCAGCCTGTCCGCTATCAAATCGAGGGAGTACTGAGATGGGTCCCCGGAGCAAGAATGGGTCTCGCGGCGCCATCGTGAACAATACGACTGGAGTTCAGCCGACCGGGGATGAGAAACGGTCTCAACACGACGAATCTGGGTTCGGTGATTCCGACGTCCATCCAGGTGACGCCTACGCGCCCGTAGATGCCGCACTCGAGGCGGCTGGGAAGAAGCCCTGCAATCTCGACGACCATTTCGGGGAGGATGCCGCTTCCGGTTTTACCGGATGGTTCAAGGACACCGCCCTGGTACTGTCTCTTATACACATCTCCGAGCCCACGAGACGGACTCCTATCTCGTATGCCGTCTTCTGCTTGAAAAAAAAAAACAACAAAACACAAAAAAAAACAAAAACAAGCAACTACTAACTAATGTCACGAAGAATCTACAACCAAAATAA
>OJJW01000166.1_pt1 | contig 21664 bp, 25 predicted proteins | sample 1596331 | NCBI WGS metagenome assembly OJJW01 (sample SAMEA4350156, study PRJEB24818) | metagenome | biome: human; feature: gut; material: faeces | place: Denmark | collected 2013-09 | reverse complement strand
ATTTGCAAAGTTACTGAAAATCAGCGACTTGACCAAATTTTTATAGTTAAGTTTTCATAAGCATTTCTTAATATAAGTTATTGATTTACAGACGATTAAATGTTAATTTAACGCAGTATTGATATAAGTTTTTTTAGTTTGGAGCCATCCGTGCGTGAAGAATAGATGTTTTTTGCCCCCAAATGTTAAAGTTTAGTTAACGTAGCGGAAAAGCTACCTAAATATTTGGTATTTTATAGCTTTTTAGCTACCTTTGCAGTGTCATTCAGACAAAGAGTTCTTTTACATGTTTAATTACAACAATGAAACACAATCAATTGTACAATGAGTTGACTAAAGCGGGATGCTTTATCACTCGACATGGTGCCGAGCACGATGAATGGTTCAATCCCAAGAATGGGATGAAAATCAGAATTCCAAGACATGGTAGCCATGAGGTTAAGACAGGGTTGCTTAGACGCATTAAAAAGACGTTGCTCGGACAATAGTCCGGGCAACTGCCCTTAACCTTGCAATTGAGCGTGTTGTGGTGATAGACGTGTGGAGAACTCTTTTTGTAGGGAATTTAAACAAATAAGATATATGGCAAAGAATGTAGTGCTGATTTTAGAATATGGTGATGGCGGATACTCTTGTTACAATGATGAGCCATTGGGTAATTATGGTGTCATAGATGGCGATGGTGCGACCGCTGAGGAAGCCAAGGCCGACTTCATGAAGGCTCTTCAGGAATGTAGGGAAGATGACCCTAACAACAAGGACTTGCAAGACTTGACGTTTACATATAAGTACGACGTGCAAGCTTTCTTCAAGGAGTTCTCCTTTCTCAACGCTACCGAGATTGCCAGACGTGCAGGCATCAACCCATCGCTCATGCGCCAGTATGTAAGTGGAGTCAAGAACGCTGGAGAGAAAACATACCAACGGCTCAACGCCTGTATTGGCAATATTAAAGCAGATTTACAAGCAGCCGTCTTTTGATGGTTGTGTTTTCATAAAGTAATTAAAATGAACTCTTTAAGCCCCTGGTGCGTGACGCATCGGGGGCTTTTTTGTGCCCAAATGTTAAATCTTACCTGGCAATACGTTTTTTCGTAGTAAGGGCTCGGGTAATACGAAAATTTGTAGTATCTTTGCAGTGTAAAAACATAGATAAAAGTATATAAAAACATAAGATTATGGAAATAGCAGTAACAACAGTAAAACAGAACAAGGATAGTGCAGTAAAGCAGCGCATCCAGGATATTCAGATGCTAATTTCGTGGCGAGAGATTGCACATACATATTTCGGCAAGTCAGCATCATGGCTTTATCACAAACTCGATGGCATCGATGGAAATGGTGGAGTGGGAGGTTTCACCGAAGAAGAGAAGATTATGCTCCGTGAAGCACTATGCGAGGTTTCAAACCGCATACGTGCTGCTGCAGACAGAATATAAAATGAGGCTGGGGCTTATCATTCCCCATAAGACAAATATTTTGATTCTTTAGAAATCGCTAAATAAGAGGTGGAGAGTTGCCCCGCCTCTTTCATTTATTTGCACTATGATGGATTTATTAGTGTAATCTATTGTTCTTGAAAAACACAAGTATCTGAAAACGTGGTTTTTATGCTTGCTTAGTATGTAATAATGTAAACATTATGCCTTTATGTTTTGTTTGTGTTTGTTAACTGCGTTCTCTTGCATATTTCGTATATTTTTGGTATCTTTGCCAAAAGAATTTTTAAAGAAAGGATATAATATGGCATTAAAAATAAAAAATCGTGAAGAAGCAATAGCTGTACTTCGTGATATGGTTCAGAGAAAAAAGGAAATGGAGAAACAAGTTCAAGAAGAATTTGCCAAAGTACGTAAAGAAGCAGAGTTGAAAAAGGCAAAGAAGGAACTGAAAAAAGGATGAGGCGATGCAATTGGAGGCTGTTAAGCATAAAAACGAGAAGCTGGCCAGACAAGCTAGCTTGCTTCATAAGTGTATGGTGTATATACGCAACCAGAGCCGCCACCTCCTGGCTATGGTAGAGGTTCCTGACTGGAGAATGTTCTCCACCTCTTTATATAATGTTGCCAAGAAAACCAAAAGGTCTTTAGCCTTTGGGATGAATTGGCACAAGATTTAGCCTTGTTTCTCAATGTACTTTCTGAATTGCATCACATATATTGAAATAGTGTAATTTTTAGCAAATAATTGCATTTTTCCTTTGTATTTCGAGAAAAATCCGTATCTTTGTACACTATGAAGATGATACAGAAGACATATAAGTTTAGGCTTTACCCGAATAAGGAGCAAGAGAAAATGCTTGCGAATTATTTTGGTAGTGTCCGCTTTGTCTACAATCATTTTCTCGCCAAGCGCAAGGAACAGTATGAGCAGACCAGGAAGAGTTCCAACTACTATGAGCAGGCAAAGGAGCTGACGGCAATGAAAAAGACCGAGGCCTTCTCCTGGTTGAAGGAAATCAACAGTCAGACTTTGCAGCATGGCTTGCGCCATTTGGAGACCGCCTATGTGAACTTCTTCAAGGGGAGAACCAGGTTCCCACGCTTTCACTCAAAGAAACATGGGGGCAGCTTTGCTGTTCCCCAGCATTTTAAGGTTGAAGGCAACAGAATATTCATCCCGAAATTCAAAGGGGGTATCAGGTTCGCCAAGAGTCAGGATGTTCTGGGCGAGTTAAGAAATATGACAGTATCTGTAACACCGGGCGGAAAGTATTACGTTTGCATCATGGCGCAGGTTGAGGTCGGAGACTTGGAGAAAACCAATCTGAGTGTCGGCATCGACTTGGGCTTGAAGGATTTCGTGATTACCTCCAATGGTGACAGATACTCATCAAATAAGTTCATCAAGAAGTATTCAAAGAAGCTGGCAACGATGCAAAAGCTTCTTTCACGTAAGAAGAAGGGAAGCGGCTCATGGAACAGACAGCGTATCAAGGTGGCCAGGTTGCAGGAAAAAATCATGTCTTGCCGCAAGGACAAGCTGCATAAGATTTCCATTAACCTCATTCGCAGATACGATGTGGTGTGCTGCGAGGACCTGAATGTCAAGGGAATGGTAAGAAACCGTCATCTTGCCAAGTCTGTTTCTGATGCTAGCTGGAGTACATTCGTTACCATGTTGGAGTACAAGGCAAAGTGGTACGGCAAAACTCTGGTTAAGATAGACCGATTCTATCCATCCTCGAAGACCTGCCATCATTGTGGCCATGTCAAGGAGGATCTTTCTTTGTCAGACCGCTACTATACTTGCCCAAATTGCGGTGAGTTGATAGACCGTGACATGAATGCAGCGAAGAATATACTTGATGAAGGTTTAAGAAATATATCGGCAGGAACTGTCGATTACACCGATGGAGAGGGCGTAAGACTTGCTTGCAAGCATTCCTTGATGAAGTCGGAATCCCACAAGTCTTTAGCTTGTGGGTAGTTCAACATTGTTTAATGAATGAAATATCATTAAATCATGATATTATTATCACGGTTTACTGAATAAAATATCACGAAATCATGATATTTGTCTACACCAAGCCAGGATGATACCAGCAATGAGGAGGATTGTACAAACTCCTATAGTAAGGAAAATCGGAATCTTCACATCCTGAAGGTTCCTTGCCCGGTCAAGCACCAGGCAAGCCCCAACAAGTGCGGTGAATCCGGCTAAAATGAAGCAAATTTCACTCATTTCCGTTCTTACTTAAAACCTGGCTATTTCGAATGATCATGCAGCCATGCCTTCTGCTCATAGCTGAGACGGTCCCAGTTGGTTCTCTTCTTTCTTCTCTTACCGCCACCAAGCACAGCCTTCGTTGTGCCCTTAGCCAAGGCACCAACAAACAACATCATTAATAATGTCTCCATAATCTTGTAATTTTACTTTGTTACACTAAACGTTCCAAAAGGAATCTCCTGGGCAGAAGCTACTGCCATATAGATGATTCCATACTCTCCTGGTTCAAGCTCTGAAGCCGGAATGGTAAGCAGATAACTCTGGTTGCCATACTTGTGTCCAGAGAAGGAGAGATATCCCTTTTTCTGTGCATCAGAACTTCCGAGCACCGCAGGTTGAAGTGTCAGCCACTGTATTCTTCTGTCCTTCTTAGAAGCCTTGAATCGCACGATGCGGTAGATGCCCATCGGGTCATAATCATTCTTCTCAACCTTGATGAGCAGTCGGATATCCTTTCCGTCCTTTTTGATAGAATGAGCAGACTTACCTCCGGCAAAAGCAATATCCATTCCTTCCACTCCAGCTAAAGTGTTCACTGCATCTGCAGCAAGCCCTACGCCGGCAGCCGTACCCATCACTCTTACACCTGTCTCCAGTCCAGCCATGCTACCTGTGCTAAGTCCTACCATGCCACCTGCAAAACCGAGGTCACTTACAGCACCTGCAATCTTGGAGAACTTAGAAAACTTGTTCTGGTGTTTTTCTACCTTGCCGTTTTCCTTTGGAAGAACGACGTATGTAGAATCGCTAGTGAGCATACAATAGCTACCAATGAACTCTGGTTCTGGAGCCGTTACCTGTTGTGCATTTGAAGAAGCTGCTAGTGCCAATGCAGCGATAGAAAAGAAAAGTTTCTTCATATTTTTAAAGTCTGTGCCTGGCTCCTGACAACGTTTCATTTACTATTCTGTGAATTGTAAGGTTAGCGGAAAGGGGTGGAACCAAACCGAATCATCTGCACTCATAGGCCTTCGCATTGCCATTCCGCCAGAATCTTCAGTTGGTCCACCCCCAGTTGTGTGTATATATACGAAATCTTTCACGGCCAAGGTTTCTCGGTCGTGAAAGAGGTACAATCCACCCTGTGGGGCATCCCTGTAAGATTATCGAGCGGATGAGTTTGCGAAGTTCATGAGTGTCGACTTTACAGTTACGCCTTAACGCTGTTGTACGTATTGATGCTTTCGCATCACGTTTGCAAAGATACGAAAAAATGCTGTATTAGCCAAACTTTTCATGGCTTATTTTCTTTTCAGAAAAGCTCGTTTTTTTGATTCTTTTGACAAACTTTCGTTTTTTGCGTATATCTCTATGATAAATAATATTCTTTTCCTCTTTACGCGCGCGATGATATTCTTTTTACACGAAAAATGAGTATTTGGATCCCTTTCCCTTATCTCCAACCTACCATATAGCTGCTATATGGTAGGTTTTTCTTTTCGAAAAAACACAAGAAGTAAAAACGACATCTTATATCTATACGCTATGAGCGTGCATTTTAGCAAAAAATAGGTTGAGGTAATAATGTGCTCTCTTGAAAGGAGAGTGTACATGGTCATACAGGCTTGTAGTCTTTGCACTGAAGGGCTATAGAGCATGTTGCACACGTGGTATTGCATGCTGCTATATCCGTAACAGTGTAGGCTCCAGTCTTGCGACTTCCGGTACGTTTAACGAGTCCGGCAGATGTGAGGCTAGCAAGTCCGTAAGCGGCTGTTCTTTGAGAATAGTCAAGTTCTGATACGATATCTTGAAGTTGCTTGCCGTTCTTGGATTCACGTATTTTCCAGAACACTTCCTGTGCTTTTGGCGGTTGTGCCATGAGGCGTTGACGTATATCCTCATTGAGTACAGTAGATTTTTCTGCTAGTTCTACAGCTCGTTTCTCACGAAACTCCTGACGTGCCAGGAAGGCAGCTTTTCGTGCAGCCTTTTCTTCGTTAGGAAGTTGTTTATAGCCACCTTTTCTTAACGTGCAGTTTTCTTGCAGGTTATTTTGCGCAGAGTTTTTAGCATCTTCCTCAACCATATTTTTTTCTGTTAAAGCTACCGTTGCTGGTAGTTCTTCGGGAGTGAAGAAAATAGTCTTTGCATCTTTGAAGGCGTAGTTATAGACAGCATTCTGTAATACCAGGTTCTGCTTTTCAATACTAACTTCTGAGCGTTGCGGATGAGAGTATAATTCGCCCGTTTCGAGACCTAATACACCTATTTTCGATAGTGTCTCTGGGTGTTCGTTGTTCACCTCGACTATTTTTTCAAACGCATATTGAGTGAGTTCATCAGGTACGGCAATGAAGAAGAAATCTGTCCAGCCAACATACTTCCATAGTTTCTCGTCACGCATTAGGTCTTCTTTAAACTCTTTTATTTCTAGAGCAATGGTAAAACAATGCCCTTGATTAAGAGCTCGATAACCTGGTTTAATGAATAGTATAACATCAGGAATTAACTGTAGCTTTTTGTCGAGTCCAATGCGTGTCTTTTCGCCTGTTGATTCACGTAAACGGAACTCTTCGAATATCTTATATTCCAAATATTCTACAGGAATGCGTTCTGTCCAGGGATAGGCATGCAAGCACATGTCTTTAACAAATGCTTGTATCTTCTTGCCTTTTAATAAGTTCTTTAATTCTGCATGAGCTTTCATACAAACTCCTTTCTTTATGTTTTATATTTGATTTATAATTTTGTCGCAAAGATACTAAAAACATTTAATTTGCAAAATATCTGCATATTATTTTTCGGGCGTTAGATGTATTTAACTTGCAAACATCTTGCAAGTTATTGTCTGGTATTTTGAAATTATAAATGAAATAGCAAAAGTTTTGCTTTTAATATGTAAAATATAATGATCTGATATTCGTGTTTCCTGTAGCTTGGTTTAAAAGAGTGTTTTACTTAAAAAATACGTATAAAGGTGCCCTTAGTATACATTCATACGTATTTTTTGAGTAAAACCCGGTTGGTTGAAAATATGATATAAGTAGGTGATTTTGTAAAAATGTTAATAAAAAATACTTATATAACAGAAACAATTTACCGAGTTGTATATATTGTGTCTGCAAGATGATCATATCGAAGAAGTTGCGAAGACGTGCCAGCTGTTATCGTTGTCTCTTCTTTGGATGTAACCTTTTTCTATCATGGCTCGCAATTGCTTTTTCACTGCTGTAACAACAATATCTGCTTCTTTACTTAACTCTTCTGTTGTTATGTATGGATTTTCTTGCATGGCATGAAGTAATTTATTACTGGATTCACTTCTGAACACAATTTTACTTCCGTCATACCACCATACTTTTTCAGATGTTTCTGTTGCGAAATCTATGTAGTATTTCAATTCCTTTTCAACAAGTCCATTAAAATATTTAGCAAAACGTTTAATTTGTGAGATTTTGGCATGTGCTCCTGCAGAAGGTGTAGGACCTACTACAACGTCTGTTTCATGTAAGGCATCTATATATTTGTTCTTGTTTTTGTTTCTGACAACAACCATTGGCCAATTATGGCGTGCAAGGATGTAGTTTACCATTAGTCTGGCAACTCGACCATTGCCATCCTCAAATGGATGAATTCGTATATAGCGGTAATGGAATAGCGACGCTATTTCAACGGGAGTTAGAACTCCTGAAGCTTCTTCCTTGTTAAACCAAGTCACGAGATCAGACATTAGAGCAGGAGTTTCTTCTGGTGATGCGTACTCAAAATAATCTCCGTAGCGAGTCCTTACACTGTTTGGTCGGGTCTTGTATCGTCCTGCATGAACAGTATAGCTTGTTTGTATTCCACCTGGTAGTTGGTTATGTACTTCATAGTCCTCACGAAGTAATGTTTTGTGAAGTTGACGTATAAAGGTTTCTGTAAGTGGCATATTCAAGTTTTTGGCCTCTTCTTCTATCATTTTCAAGCTAACTTGACTTGCTTTCATGTCATTAAAATCTTTTAAGTCTCCCTCTCCGCTAACTTTCCCAAACAATAATAATAACTCAGTTTGGCCATACGTTAAAGTATTTCCTTCGATATGATTGCTATTGTAGTTATAATCAACCGTAAAGCGTTGACTCAAAAGATATTGCTTCCTTTCTGGTAGAGGTTGCAATGATTGCCATTTTTGATATAATATATCTATTTTGTTCATTTGTTCAATTTTATTGTTTAACCATGTTTTTGTCTCTCACTTCTTCTTGCAGATATGTGGCTTTCTTGTTGGTTCTATGCCTTCAATGCGCAAAAATCTGTAAATAGAAGATTTCGATTTTATACCTAGCTGTTTTTGGATTTCATCTATGGTCATGCCGTTCTTGTAAAGGGATACTGTAGCCTTGGCTTTTGTATGTCGCTTTAGCTTTGGCCTTCCCATTTTCTTGCCTTTTGCCATGGCTGCTTTGCGTCCGGCTTGGGTGCGCTCAACGATAAGGTCACGTTCAAATTCTGCAAGACTTGCGAAGATATGCATCATTAATTTGCCAGATGTGGATGACGTATCGATATTGTCTTTGAGAGATTGTATCGATACTCCTTTTTCGTGCAACTCTGAAATGATGTTTAGTAAGTCGCTTAAAGAACGTCCTAGACGGTCGAATTTGTACACGACTAGTATATCTCCCTTTCGAAGGTATTTAATCGCTTCTGCTAGCTCTAAACGGGCTTTTATGCCGCTTTTGTGCTCGGAATACACCTTCTCGCAACCAGCTTTTTCTAATTCTGCCAATTGTAAGTCCAAATTCTGGTCTTTTGTGGAGACCCTTGCATATCCGATTTTCGCCATATCTATATTTCTATTTAATTTCGATTGCAAAGATACAAAAAATCGAAATAACTACCAAGCATTTTAGCAGTTATTTCGAGATTATTTTGTAGTTCGATTATATTTTAATTTAATCGAACTTAGATAACACGCAATATCGGTGCATGTTATTACTTATGTTTTAAAGAAACAATAGTTGTTCGTTTAAAGGGGTGATTTTGTATTCGAACATCTTGCACTTCGGAGTAGAATATAGATTTTGTTATATGAAAAAATAAAGCCCTCGGTGCTTCAGCATCGAGGGCAAGCCTATCTGTCACTTAATCGTACACAACAACAGCGGAACATAAAATATTAGCAGAACTTTTTGCGAGAATCTGCTTAGGTTTACTTTCTGTATTTCATCAATAACTTCATTTGCCTTGATATGTCGAAAAAGTTGTTTGTGCAAAGTATTAGAAAAAATCAATATACTGTTGCTTTCATTGAATTTAATGCAATTTCTGCACTCGTAAAAATAAACACTTTTTGCTTATTTTTGTCAACAGCTTTTCCTGTTAAGCATCCACAAATATTTTTTGAACTTTTATCATAAATAGGACACCCACTATCTCCTTGTCGTAAAGACAAACTTTGATTCGTGTATTTTACAGAAATTGCTTTGTTGACGATAAAATCGAGCTTTCCAGAAACACTTTCTCCTTGAACATGCCATGCTACTTCAATATCTTCAACAGTACCTTCAATGGCTTTTTTTGTCATTCCACCTTCTGCAACAACAGTTCTATTAATGAGAGACGTGTATTTTACTACAGTTGGTTTTATTTTTGTACCTGTCCAATTCGTAGTGTTTATTGGTGTAAAATTGTTTGTTGTCATGACGAAGGCTGCCTCTGTTTGTGCCCCTTTTGTTACTCCTTTAACAACTCCACAAGCTTTTGAATTTACTTTAACTGTTAGTCCAAGTGCTGGCAAAACGTGAGATGCAGTCATAAATCCATTGTGACCATTCAGTTTTGCACGATAGCCAACAGAACCTGTTGCTGTAAGTGTAGTACCAGCTGTTGTGGTCGTAGAACAAGTATACAGCGAACTTAAATATATATTTGTTACAGAAAATGTCGAAATTTCGTTATCTATAGCAATAGTATCTTTTTGTATTTCAATTGGCTCTATTTCCAACTGATCAAAAATTATTTTATCAGAATTGCAAATTTCATTTTTAAATTTAGAGATGTTTTTATTAGAAACATTATTCAAATATACAACAATTCTGTTTTGAATAGGTCTAATACCAACAGCAACCCATCCAATTTCGTCTCGCAATGCGGTTTTCTTGGCTAAAGATACTTCAAGTTTAGCATTTAAGTCTTTTAATTCTTGAAGAGAATAAGTACAAGATTCAAATATTACATTTGAATCTGTTCCTAATCTTTTCTTTACATCTTCTATTCCTTTTTGACTTCTACTTTTGACCATAACAATAAGTTTATTTGCCTTGACATATGAGCCGCCAAAATATTCTGGTGTTATTATGTCATCAGATGTTGTATTGTCTCCTCTCGTTGCAATATTTGCATAAGATTCATATAGCTTTTCATTAAGTTGTTCTATATTGCTTGCATAAGAAGGACTACACGTGTTACTATTCTCTGTACAAGAAGAGATAAATCCTAAAAGGATTAAAGAGAAGATTGTAAAGTATAAATTCTTACTATTCATTGTTGTTGAAATTTTATAATTAATAAATATTTCGCAAAGATAATTGTTTTTTGTGTTTGTTGTATTATACGCAGTGTGTTTTTAACATTGTTTGCACAATAACATTTGATTCGTAACTACTCAGCACCCCCTATGGGCATGAGTAATCGTCTTCTTGTTGTACTACAGCAAGAATTGCATTGAAATTCCGTTCTTCATAGCAGTTTCAGCGATGGAGTGCAGCTTGGCAAAATCATCGGCACCGTTGTCTGTTCGGAAGCAACCACTGACTTTCTGTTTTATCTTAATTTTATTGAATTTTATTTTTACCTTTTTGCAAAGCTAGTTGGATGTATTTTATACCATTAGGACTATTATTCCTTAAAATATTCTTCCTTTAATTCTCTCTCTACGCTTAGAGATGGATGATTATATATCTGCAAACGACATACTTCATTCGGTATTTTTTCATAAGATGGTGTATTTTCTATCCATATAAGGTGATTATCATCTATGGAATAGAGGTATTTTGTATCTGGTGTAGTTATATAATCGCTAATATTTTTAATATAAAGTCTATTTGCTTTTTCGTGATACATATAAGGTAATATGACATATCCTATTTTTTGTGGTGGAATAAAATATAATAATCTAAAAGAAGTTTTCTTACGAATTTTATAAAAACCAGTACATATATCTCCAACGATGCCTCCAACTTTTAAACTGTCTAATATTACATTTGTTTTGCCAATAATATATGTTTTCTCCCATTGCCAAATTCTTTCATTATCCATATATTTATTTAAAGAGTGTAAAGCTACTTTCGGTAAAATAAAATAGTTTTTGCCTTTATATACTTGCATTCTAAAATGAATATTCTCAGAAGGAATATCTATCTTTAAGTTTGTCTTTGAATACCTTTTAGAAAACGATTGAAAAAAAGGAATAGATATTATGCAAAGAGTGACAATCACTCTTTGCATAATATCTATTTTATTTTTTTGGAGAAATAATAACTTCTTCATTTTGATTTTGTTATATTTATCTATTTGCTTATGCTATTATCAGCTTGTTAGCTGCATCTATATCTACTTGACTCATATTGCACTGATTTGTTGTTGTGATGGCCTTGAAAGTGGGGCTGGTGGAGTTGAAAACTTACAAGCTGTTCTTGAGGCTTTCCGAACACGTTCATTTTTTGAAAAGAAGATAAAACTTTCTATAGAGCTATGTGTGTAGCCATTCCAATAATTTGCTTTATTGGAGTTGTTTCTAGATAATATCTTTCTTGCTAATCTTAGTTTCATTTGCTATATTGTTAATGTTGTGGGATTGGTCCGTCTTCGTTTTCCTGCTCCTTTTCCTTGATATCTTCAATATTGCTATTGCAAACATCGATGATATCCTGGAGCTTCTGTTTGTCCTCGGTCTGGTCAAGCTTCTCCTCTGCCATAGCCTTGATTGCCTCGAACTCTTCTAGAGAGAACTCGTTATATATCCTCTTTCCCTTCTTGCGAGCAGAAATCGTTACTTCGTAGCCATCTTCGCAGTTCATACTAAAGGAAGTAATAGCAGCATTGGAGTCCTTGCACATCTGTATTAAGCACTTTGCAACTCCTTCCTCATGCTTGGCAGGAGTGCAATCTATGTTGTTTTGATTCTGTTTCATATCTAAGAATTTTAAATGTTAATATCTAACCACAGCCACTTTCAAGCCTCGTTTAGTAGCTGTGTCTATCATGTTCTTTGTTTCCCGACTTTTACCGTCCCAAAACGCTATGAGGGCGTGAGCCACGCTAGCCATTTGAGCGTTACGGATTGGTCCGGCTGCCCTACCATGGGCTTTCCAGTTAGCAGGAAACGCCTCCAGCTGCAAGCCTCGTTCCTGGGCATAGCGTTCACCCAGGGCATCTGCACCACTGGCATGACCGGAGACAATCACGATATTTTCCGGTTTCTTATTCTGAAGATAGAAGTCACACTTCTCCTTCAGCAATTCGTAATCAGCAAAGTCTCTGCATCCTGCAACGATGACTTTGTATTTCGTGATTGAATCTATTATCAGCTTGTTAGCTGCATCTACTTCTGCTTGACTCATATTATTTACTAAGTTTGTTAACCTTACAAAGTTACCTAAGTTAGTAATATTTGCTATTTTTCAAACAAACTCTTTGATTTTTGGAGCGTTACGGCTTTTTTACCATGCACGGCCTCGATTGCTTCAAGTCCCTTTTGTATCAACTGCTCAGCAGAAGAAGACTCTGTTATTCCAAAGAACTGCGATACAGCTTTAATTTGCTCTATCATCTTTTGAGGCAGCATATACGTATGGCGTGTATATCCAACCTTGCAACCTGCAGCTGCACCTTTGACAGCCCTCTTAGAAGGTGTCTTTTCGGTTTTCTTCTCACCATGCAACTCCCCGATGCCACGATTAGAAGAATCTGGTGTAGTTCCCATGAGGTCACCAAATCCTTCGATACTTCCAAACTCGCTCATATCTTGTGTTGTTGTTTTCTTCTTGTTCATATCTTATTAAATTTATTAAGTGTGCTAACTTTATTAACCTTGCTAACTTTGCTAAGTTTGCTAAGTTAGTAATATTTGTAATGCATTTATCTAACTACCTCATATATAGCATTAAACGCACCTGCCGTTGCTGCTTCCTGGTATTGATCTTGTGCATAAAGCGTAGATAATCGCTGAATCGCAACGCCATCTTTTACACGAAATGTAACTACGCCAGCTTTGCTGAACATTTCCGTAGCAGAGTCCTGGAGCACATACCTAACACCCATCTTGATGATGTTTGGCACATAGATTTTCTTCGCCTGTGGTGCTTCCTTCATCAAGACTTTTGTGAAGGTGAATGTAGAATCAATCATAAAATCATCGTATCGGAAAGGAATAACAGCTGCATCAGCAGCCTGAAAGACCTTCAGTAGGGCAGGGTCGTTCAGTGTTCCAGGACAGTCTATCAAGACATAGCCTGGAAGCGTCTTTGCTCGCTCTATGACGGCATCAGTACTCGCAGCTGCATCTAGAGTCCAAACCTCCCAAGGCTTAACTGCATCTTTAACTTTGGCCAGTTCTCGTTGGCGCAAGTTATAAATGTTGTGGGAAAGGTCTGCATCTAGCACAGCAACTTTCTGGTTCTTTGCTACGAGGAAGTGGGCAAAGTGACAGCACAAAGTACTCTTGCCTACACCACCCTTCAGATTTGAAAATACAATGATCTTTGCCATATATTACTTGTTTTGTTATTATGCTGCAAATATACAAAGAATCTTGCATACCACAAAGAAATCTTTGTAAATTTAACTAAGTTTATACTTTTAGATAATTTTGCTAACTTAGTAAAGTTAACAAATATTCTGCAAGTATATTTAGCACCTATATCTAATAGCACATAATATATTGATTATCAACTGCAAACATAGTATTCGCTTGAGCAAATATAATTCTAAGGGGCTTATCTCTCACAATTTTGAGATAGCAGTTCTTCTCCAACCTCCTTGTCAAATTGTCTCTGCTCATCAGTACGGATGTCTATCTGAAGAACCAGATTGTCATCACCTGTATCACTCACAAGAATGGCCTCTATGCGATATTTCTTGCGCAACTTCAACAGTTCAGCAAAATCCAAGGACTCCTCACCTGTATTGACATATACAGTCTCGTCATCGAAGTCACAGACCTCACTGTCACACCCAAGTATCTTGTCAACCTCTAATGCTATTTCCTTTGCCCCTATTATATTCATACTATATCACATTTTTAAGTTTATTCAATTCCGCTGTTTTCTTTTCGTAAATGCTTCGAAATTCTGCATATCTGTTTTCCGAAATAGCTCGGTATATCTCTCTTAATGCGTCCACATTATCGATGCACTCAAAGAACCTTACGATGTAATTTGCCCATTTGCTAGTTTGAGCATCCCACGAAGAAGGGCAGTTTATACTTTTCCCCTTTTTCAAAAGGCTCTCTTCAACGAAAGTACCCTTCAGATTTGCATACCAAAGAGTATGATACATAGAATCTATAGTTTCTGGATTCAACGTACTGATCCAGTCCTCTTTTTCCATATACATTTTGAAATTCTCTCCAATGGTCTTCCATTTTTCGTTAAATGCCTTATACTTGTTCTCCTCCTCTGCTATCTGTCGATTGAGTTCTTGAATTTTACTTTCCCTATTGGCTTTGGTGGAAAGAGATCTAGCCAAAAGTCCCTTGAACTCACCAATAGCCTTAACGACTTTCTTTCTTTCTATATAGTCGTCACCATACTCCTTGAAATAATAGTCCATGGCTGGCTTTAACTGCTCGACAGGGAAGTCCGCTGGCATATTCTCGTTCACATATGATATGATGTCATTGAGGCGATCAATATCCTTGTTTTTCTTCTTGTTAAAGAAAAGATACTTTATAGCCTCTGTTACAGGTGTATCGAGTATTTCTTTACTTATCTGGCGTGAAGGATTCATTACCTCGTTCTTGGCTGCTACAGGCTTGACAGATGGGGTAGGGGATGATGTAGGCTTTGACTGCTCGACATGAGCTTCCAGACCCTTATTTGCACTGTCATTGGTCTTTACCTGTTGCTTTGCCTGAGGATAAAGGTTCAAATGTATGAGCACACCTCTGTTTCCTACCCTCTTCACACGAGTGATGGCACCAATCTTTTCCAGTAACTTAAGCAGTTCCTTAAATCTCCATTGATTGCATTTCAACGCCTTTGCTACCTTCTCATACGAGAACAGGAAATCTCCAGGAGTAATTTGCTGGGCATGGCAACCTGTACCCACAATCCAAGTGTTCTCATGCCAAGCATTGCATACCATATATGTATAGAGCTGAGCAAGATAGGGAGTTGACCAGAAATCTGCAACGTCAACAGGGAAATACATCTTGACGTATGGCTCGTTTGGGGTAGGTATGCCATTGACCGCCACACGGCTCACACAGTTCTTCGCATTATTTATATCCTTAGATATAACCTCTTGCTTAACAGCGATAGCTCCTGTACGTTTGAGACTGTCTGTGCTACTTTTCGCCATAGAATCCTTGATACCCAAAGACTCTGAAAGATAGCTTCGTGTGCATATAGTCTCCCCCTCTGTAAGGTGAAACGTCTGTCCCTTGACCATAACATCGGCATCATAACGGGACATAAGGGCATTCCATGCGTAGAAGAACCATGCACGCACGGCATTCTCCCCCTTGAACCATCGCTTCTTGACGATGGAGAGAGGTACATTGATGTACTTTAAGTCCTTTTGAGACTGCTGATTATTTTGATTACGCTTCTCCATAGTAACCTCCTCTCTGCTGCAAACACAGAGAGGCGATTACGTCCTTTTGAGCCGTAACACAATCCAAAACTGGATATACCTGTAGGAAATGAATCCTTGCTGCTATTGCATTCATTTAACATTTTTTATTAAGTTCATAAATAACCGCAGACGATTATATTTGGACCTTCGTCATTGGCATTATCGGCGGCAAAGATATATATTTTTTTTGAACTGACCAAATTTTTGCCCTAAAAAGTTCATTTTTAGACAAAAAAAAGCGTGGGGGGTCCAATCCTCACGCCTTCAATTAATTTAAACTTAATGAAAAATTTTAAATGAACAGAAGGCGTGATGCTTAAAAGCGATATTATCGCCTTCTTTCGGTTGCAAAATTACAAAGATTTTCTAAATCCACCAAATTTTTTAAGGAAAATCTTTCTTTTTTTCTGCAAAATCCTCCATTTTTTCGCTTTTCTTTACAAATATCTTTTTGCCTCAAAATAATAGCAAGCTATTATTACGCGCGCGTCTTCCCAGTTACTCGTATATTTGCTGACATTTTTTGCCCTTAATGACAGATTTTTGGTGGCAAATTCTATCATCAACACCAACAAATCACCTCTCATTAGTTTCCTTTTATTAACATAATTTCTACCAACTTTAATTGGCATAACATACTGATTTTATGTAAATTATAAATATATAGTTTTATAAACGTCCTAAGAAATATCCAAAGAAGGATACAAAGAGAAAAACAAAGATACCTCCACAAAATAACTATTATTAAGAATAAAAAAGGAATACTCACACACATAGGTGTTCGACCGCTAGGTGTGTGTGTGTGTGAGAAGTTTTTGTTTTAGAGGAAGATAAGATTTAAAACATTTAGGGGTCGGGGCATAAAGCCCCTCGTCCTCATCATTGCTTGAAACTGGCTTCAGGGTGGATGCTCGTTGCTTGAGTTTGTGGCAACGAACAGGAAGCATCTGTAGCAGGCATTTTGGTGCCGTCAAGATTTTTTACTTTATCATTTTTAAAAAAGAGGTAAAATGTGCCATATAATGCAAATATGGATGGTTTTGTATTTTTATGAAGTGTAGAAAAAGCAAGAAGGGTGGTGGTATAGAGTCCGTCACCCTTCTTGCTTTTTCTTTGGTGTGTAGTTGATTGAAAAGATTCTTTTAATCTTTGCAACTGTTCCTGGTGCTACGTCACAAAGCTTTGCAACTTTGACTATGCTCAACCCTGCTTTTAGTTCTTTGATGACATGCTTGTATTCCTGTTCAAGTTGCTCCTTGGTCTTGACGCTTCCTTCTTTTCGACCAACCTTCCCTCCCTTGTCCCGGAAGTTCTTGTAGCCGCTCTGCAGTCTCTCCTTGATGGCTGTTCGTTCATTCTCGGCAAACTTTGAGAACATTGCAAAGAGCATCGTGAAAAGAGTATTCTCGCTGCCATCATTATTGAACATGTTGAGGTTCTCTCGTTTGAAGTAAACGTTCAAGTGGTGGTCATGGAAGAATTTTGCCAACTCGGTCATTTCCCAGACATCACGCCCCAATCTGGAGACTTCTGACATTAAAACACAATTTACGTTTTTATTTACAACTGTGCAGTATCTCAAACATTCCTGCAAAAATCGTCTATCACGGTTCGGTGTTGCTCCAGACTGATAGTCCTGAAAGACCTTTGCAATTTCTATGTTGTATTCTTTTGCAAATTCGGTCAGTTCTTTAACTTGTCGTTCTGTGTCCTGCTTTCCAGCTGACGTTGACACTCTTGCGTATATTACTGCTATCATAATCGTTTTATTATAAATTAATTCAAAGGATTTCTTTGTATTGTTTTATACCAAGAAAATACAAAGGTATAAAGATTTTTTTGTATTGCCAATTTTCTTGTGTTATTTTTCTCAAAAAGACGAGATCTTCTGTTTCCGCTTCAACTTGAAGTGTCATTTTGGCATTTCAAGTTTTTCAAGCTCTTCCTGTTTCCCCCTTCTCTCTTCCTGTTTCTTTCTATCTATCTCTTCTGGTCTTTCTGACAAGTTCTAACGAAGAAGTAACAACAAGTCTTAAAACGAAGCTCGCTATCTTTAATGATGCTTAAATGTTCGCTTTACTTAGAGAGTTTTCTTTGCTGATACAGAGAATTTTACTATCTTTGTAGTAAAGTTTTTATAGAGCAAAAGTAATGTACTATTGCAAGTTGGGGTATTGTTAAACAATTCTCTGCGAGCATTGGTTTAAAATACAGAACTTGATTACTCGCAAGCTCGCAATAAAATGTATGAATAATGGAAGAAAAGAAAGAAACAATATATCGCTTTAACGGTGACGAGGCTTTACAGAAAGCTTCGCCTGGCAAGGCGTTTTACCTGGTAACAGAAGATGTTGCTTCTGGTAAATCCAAGAAGGTATTTATGCCTATATTGGTATTGGACGTTCATATTAGTGGAGGTCCAGAACGGTTCTACATACATGCTTTCATTTGCAAAAAAACGAAGAATGCTTATCAGGGATTGAAGTATGAAATAACAGCAGATGAGTATCAGAAGTTTCAGCAGTACAAAGGAGACAAGCGAAGAATAAATCTTCTCTTGAAAGCTTCTGGTGGTTCCCTCGTAGTGAAGAAAAATGCGGCAACAGTTATCAAGGGAATAAGAATGACTGCAGAACTTGCTGATGAGCTTACAGCGAATGCTGCTAAGTGCAATATGTCTTTTTCAGACTATTGTAGAACGTTGCTGCAAGGCAAAACTCCTGCAGTGGCACTGACTCCTGACGAAATGGAAGTGATGAAAAATATTGTACAATATAGAACTGATGTAATGAAGTTTGCTGGAGCATACTTTAAGGTTCTTCGTGGTGTCCCAAACAGCGAAAGACCAAACTATATAGTCGCCGGAGAAAGCTTTGCCTTTTGGAGAACATATATACAGAAAGGGTTAAAGTGTTTGGATCGTCTCATTGATAAATGTAAGTGATATGGTTATTAAAATACAAACGGCAGATAGTAGTCATGGACACAATGCCATCAACTATGCAATGAACAAAAAAGCGGATGATGGTCGGAAACCAGAATTTATCTCTTCTGGTAATATGCCATGGGATAATATTTTTGGTGACTCGATAGAGCCTCGTGCCGTATGGGACTATATGAAGATGAGACAGAAAAACTGTGGAAGGAAAATTGAAGATCCGTTTTTTCACATTGAACTTTGCCCATCAAAGGAAGAAAGTGCCGGCTTTACGAAGTCTGATTGGATAAAACTTATAGACGATTCTATTAGAAATCTAAGCACTCCTTTTGTTTCTAAAAGAAGAGGAAAGATAAAAGGGTGGAATATAAAGAACTCACAATGGGTTGCGTGTCTTCATACAGATACCGACAAGCCTCATATTCATCTGATATTAAATCGTATCACTGAGGATAATAAAGTTCTTGATGATACTCAATATAAAGATAGAGCAAAGCAAGCTGCGAACAGACTTGCTGTTGAGCGAGGGTGGACCAAGGCAGAGAGTGTTGGTGAGCGTGATGGGGCAGAACGAAAGAACAGGATACATAAAGATGCAATAGATGTATTGGCATGTATGAATAAGTTTAATCTGGAGAGATACTTTGAAGGTATGCGCTCTCGAGGTTGGATCATTGATGCAAAGTACGATGGAAAGGGCATTTGTAGAGGCTATTCTATTGGAGAACGTCTCTTCAAGGTTTATGGGAGTTTGTCTAGTACGATTCTTGTGCAGTCTTCTAAGTTGGGCTTTGGTCGTGACTTGATGGTATCGAAACTTCAAGGAACCTGGAACAGATTGCATCGTCCGCAAATCCAGAGGGGTGATAATGTATCATCTGCAGGTAGAGGTTCCTCTATGCCTACATATAATAATGTAGAGAATAACCCTGCAAAGAGAGAAGAGCTTCCTAAGATGCCTCAGTGGAAGTGCAGTAGCTATGATGCGATGCAGAACTGGAACGATGAAGAGATAATGAATGCTCGTATTCCTGATGCAGCTTTTGATATCATCGATAAGTTAGTGGAGCCAGTCGATAAATTTGATTATTGCAATCCAAACTCTGAAATTCCAGAGCGAATGCAAATGTTGGCGGTTGCAGTGTTCGAGTTCTGTACTGCTGCTGACGTTCCTGTAATGTCAGGCGGTGGTGGAGGAGGCTCCAGCGATAATGATCTTCGCTGGGATGGAAAGACGGCTGAAGACTTTGAAAATATGGCAAGGAATGCTGTAGGTAAAGCTAAAAAAAGATGCCTTTCTCATCTATCTAAAAGAAGTACTTCGAGAGGATGGGGAAGATAATAGAGATAGAAGTATAAATGTAGTTGTGCTTTTAGAATTAAGGTATTATGCCTTTAAGCACAACAACATTTGATAGTATAATTATAATAAAATTAATAAAGATGGCTAGAAATGATTATAATTTTGAGATGGAAGATGTAGCTGAAGATGTTCAGTCACCTCAGGAGAAGGTTGCGTCTTCTGTAGAGAATAAAGATAATAGCAATGTTGACAATAGCTATGAGCGCAAACGCTTAGAAAGCAATCTTGCGCTTTTGAAGGAAGTTGAAGAACTTGCTAGAAGCATAAATGAGAAATATAATGAAATAAATGCGATGTATGAAACTGCAATTGGAAATGAAAAAGGTCGCTTGCAGGGACTAAAAAATATTCTGGAGCAATGCAAAAGCATGTATTCAAATATTTCTTCTTATATTGGCAGTGCTCAGGATGCTTTGGCAAACATAACTGTTACAATTTCTAAAGAAGCACGTGGCAACATCAAGGAAGGCGTGCAGGAAGGCGTGCAGGAAGCTTATGCTGATGAACGTAAGAAACATATAGATGAGCTAGAGACATACAAGAAAGAGTTTCTTGTTAGTTTCAAGAGAGACTTAAATGATGCTGCTTTAGAAGTTGTAGATGAGGTTAGAAAGTCGTATAAAGGTATGTTCTGGAAAACACTCATTATTGCTTATGCATGCATGTTAATAACGACAACTGCAGTGTATAAAATATTTGGTGATTCTTATGCGTGGCTAGCCATTGTCGGAATACTGCTTGTCGGTGTAGATTTTTGTGTTTGGATATACCGCTTTGTGGATAGGTTTGGTTCTAAATGATGTACATGGTATGGAAAAAATGAATCAAGATATACCTTTTGAGCATCAGATGATGTTCATCGTTAAGGACTACGACCGCAAGGTTGAAGAAAACATGGAGCTTCGTAAGGAAGTGGAAGAACTTTCTGCTGCCCTGGAAAATCAGGGAGTTCAACTGCATGATGCGAAAGTTGATTTGAAAAATGAAATTAAAAAGGAAGAGGAGGCGGAAAAGGCTCTGAAAAAGAAACCAACATTCGATGAGAAAGTTCTTCAGAAGCAAATGACAGATTTGAAGAAGAAAAACAAAATACTGTCCAAGCAAGTTAATCAACTTCACAGAACTCTACAGTATGTACGTAACAGAACGTGGACGTTGTTGGAAGAGAATTTTATTCCGGAGTTGGAAAAACTGGAATTGCAAATGAGGGAAACTTTGGAGAAATATGAAGAAATGGCTTGGGATCTTCATCAGAAATGAGTATCTTTGCAGCCAAGTAAACGCAGGCGTTCACAGGACTTATTCTATGTCGTGTACATCTGTAACAAGAGGAGAGGGTAGAGGTGGAGAGTGTTCTCCACCTCTTTATAGATAAAGCCCTCGACACCTTAGCGTCAAGGGCAAGCCTATCTGTCACGTCCTGTCTCAGTAATGAGGCAAACACGAACTTAATCGCACACAACAACGATAGGCTTCCGCTGAGAACGTCCAGCCTCAGTGAAGATACAAAAACTAACTTAATAGCACATAACAACAATAAAATAGATATTATGCAAAGAGGAGATTGTCACTCTTTGCATAATATCTATTCCTTTTTTTCAATCGTTTTCTAAAACAATAGTTCGTTAGGGTGTCCAGTTCTATGTTCCAATATTAACTCACTTGTTTGAGAGTTTTGGTTCGTTCTGTCACCCAGTTTTTGGACAAGTGCTCGGTAGTCCAGGCATCAATGTCCTTAAGTTTAACATTCACTAAGCGCTCTTTGAAATTAAATGTTTTAGTAACGGATTCGTTCACGACTTTTGGATATAATGGTATCATTAGAGCAAAAGGAGTTATGCCATACAGCT
>OJJW01000153.1_pt1 | contig 23232 bp, 21 predicted proteins | sample 1596331 | NCBI WGS metagenome assembly OJJW01 (sample SAMEA4350156, study PRJEB24818) | metagenome | biome: human; feature: gut; material: faeces | place: Denmark | collected 2013-09 | reverse complement strand
TTTCTGCTCTCTCATTCTTCCCTATTGCTTCAGTTTCTGCTATATGTTCCCCTTGAATATGCTACTACTTACTATTGCTCTGTCCCTTCCTTCTCAACCGTATTCACTTTGGCAGCGACTGTCCTCGCCCTCTTCATCCTTTTTTTTTTTTTAATGCTACGGCGCCCACCGAGATCTCCACTATCCTCTTCGTCGGCAGCGTCAGATGTGTATAAGAGACAGGTATCTGAAGTCATCCTTCCATAAGTTTCCTTAAAATAGTCCTGCACGCCTTTGCTCAGAACAATGACCTCGTCCGCATATTTCACAGCATTTTTTTCGCCTTGGTGGATAAACTTAGAGCCAAGTCCTGATTGCCATTTCTCGCGCTGCCAGTCGATGCCATGGACGGTAACAACAACTCTTTTCCCAAACATCTTCGGCAGCCATGCAAAGAACGCCGGTCCTTCGGCGTGGATGTGCACCACATCGTATTTTCCAAATGCACTATAAAGTGCCGCAAATGCGGAGGAGCTGACTGCAGCAAGTCCCCCTGATGTCAAGATAGGGACAAAAAAATTCTCAAAAAAAGCAAAAAAATAAGCCCCACAAGGCTTTTCTGACAATTCTTTGAATCATCAGGGCCTTGTAGGGCTATCCGTTATCTTATGCTATTTTATTTTCACACTGCCTGTAATGGGGTGTTCTCCATTGTTTCCTTAAACTGCTCAACTGTCATCTTTGCTTTTGCCGCAGCACGCTCCAGCGGTAAATCACCCTCTCGAACAAGCTGAACCAGCATCCGAATCTCGCCAATTCCGATGCCTTCGATTCTGCCTTCCTGACGGCCTTCTTCACGGCCTTCGGCTCTTACGCCTTGACTAAGATTGCACACTTCAAGCACCTCTCTTTCCAGTTCTTCGCTCATTGCAACGCCAAACTCTTCTTCCAGAATCTTCTTTTTCTCCGAACCTGATCTTGTGGAAGATAACAGCACTTCCATAAATTTCAGGATTCCCTTATGATTCTCCGTCCCTGGCTTGCCTAAACAAATCATTACGACACTCATCAAATCGTAGTTTTCGGTTTCTTCCTGCGCTTCTCCAATCAACTGTTCGGGTTTGATGGAGTACCGGGTAAGCGTATTTTCAAAACCATCTGACGGCTGAGTACAAATCCAGATGGAGTAGACCTTACGAATCTTCCCATATTCAGATTTTGTAAAAATCGGACCGTGCTGTGCAGAAATCATTCTGCTACAATAATAGATTGCCCGTCTCGTCAATGGGTATCCCGGCTTGAATTTTGTCTGTGCTTCCACATTGATAATCAGACGAATGACTTCTTCCTGTTCTGCACTGTCCGCAGATTTCGGTGCGATTGCATCAAAGCGAACATCGTAGAACAATGTTCCCTCGGTCAGCGTAGAGTCCTCGTTGTTACTACCCTTGATTACATCTGTTGACTTTTTGGGTCTGTTCGTATCATCGACATGAACACCAACAGAGCCAACCTCCGGGGTTCCCTCGATGTATTTCTCAACAATATCATCTACGGTGCAATCGCTGTATTCATTCACACAGCCTTTCATGATCTGTGCCAGAATCTGTTTGTTTGCCAACAGCTTTTTCGCTGTTCTGTCATACCTCGAATCATACTCTGTCTGATCTATCGTGTGGGCAAGCTGATTTTCCACCGTGCCTTGTTTTTCCATCGGCATTCACTTCCTCGCAGTAGATTCAACAAGAGCGTAAACTCTCCTATCGTACTTCCATCTTACCATAATTCACCGCCCATATCAAGCAACCAACTGTAAACTTTCCTTGCACGGAGTTGTCCATATTATTGCATTCTTCGCCACTGTTATATCATAGGCAACTAATTATTTCAGAACCCACTAATGTGAGATTCACATTTCAGTCAGTACTCTCCCGTTTTCTATCTGCATCGCATCCGTTATCTTAAACGAAACAAGTCGCTGCTGTGGAAAAGCTCTTCCGATCAGCCGATAGGACATTTTCTTGTCCCACCCAGAATCCCCGTAAATCATGCGAACCAATGCCATACACTTGATTTCGCCGCTATTAGATTCGTCTGGTTTTCCCACACGATGCGCTCCTGATTCTTCTGCTCCACACGCCTGTACAGCTATCTGTTTCATTTTACGATTATACAGAAACCGATAGTGTGACGGCCATTCTAACGCTTCCAGCGTTTTTCTGAAGACCGTGATTCGTCCCTCTTCCTCGCAGAAACTCATGCCAAGTCCTGCCTGTTGCTCCGTTTTCTGTTCTGTTTTTTGCATATTGCTCACCTCCCACAAATGGACAGACCCTCCCCTTGTACAACCTGTCAATTAGTCCTTTCCAGCTTCAGGAGCAATCTTTCCTGTCAGAATCCCCATTGACACATACCCATCCATTTGCTTGACTTCAGATTCTTTCCGGTGTTCTTCCACAGGCACACCAAAAGTTCCCACAATATCATCCAGGTAAAATCCCTTTCGGCTGTTCACAGGTTTTGTTGACGCAGCATTATCCTGCGAATCGACTGCGTTCTTTTTTCTCTGTCCTTCATGAAAAATTTCTGGCACAAGCAGATCAAAAACATACAGAGTTTCACCCTCAAAGGTAATCCTGTACCCCAGCATTTTATATCGGCACTCGCTGTCCCATCCCATTTTCTGATAAACTAAAGTCGCAAATGGCTTGCAGGACATCTTCCGGCTTTTGCGCTTATCCGGTTTTGCCACGCACCAACGCAGAGCGTCCTTGTCATTTTCATCACACCCACGAACAACGATACGCTTCAAATCATTGTTGAACATGACATGAACGTAGACCACATCCTCCAGCCCTGTGATACAGGCTGTATTGAATGTGATACTATCTTTACGAATCACGATTGCCGGGTCACGCAGATGGGCAAACAATTCCTTTCGCACGACCTGGTAGCCATCATACGAAAAGGCACTTTCCAGTTCTTCCGCCCGTGCGTCTCTATCATCCTGCACAATCTGCTTCTCTGGCGGCATGATTGTTGTGTTTTCTTCATTCATCTATAATCAGTCCATCCTTCCATTATCTTCTCCGCTTCACGGAGCAACTCATTTAGACTTTCTGCCGTAAATATGTTCATTTCCTCTATCTCCGTCGCAGGACGAAATACATCCCAGTTTCCGGCATAATGCTCCTGCCGTAAGATACCCACCTGTGCTATACTTGTAATCGGCTGTCCAAATGTTCCAGCCCACTCTGGTGGAAAAATGTAAATCTTCTTTTTGACCGTTTCGCCCTCATCTTCTTCGGTGTTTTCCTTTGGAGGCAGAACGATTTCTTCCACCTTAATCATTTCAGGCTCATCAAATGCGAACAGCATCATTTTGTTATCGCCCTGCTCCAAAAACTGGCCACGGAACCGATAACGCAAATCCTCATCCCATTCCATAATGTCAAATAAAGTCTTTGCAAGTCCACGACAGCCCAAAGTGCTTGCACACCAACGTCCCTCTTTCAGTCTGCCCCAACGGATCGCGTTTGGATTATTCTTGTCACAGGGGCGAATGGCAATGCAGCGTTCAACAGAATTTAGCAGCAGCTCCACATATTCAACATTTTCAAACTTTTTCAAGCAAGCGGTGTTAAAGCGCAATCGTCCATTAGAAATCGTCATAGCCGGATTCTGCATAGTAGAAAAATACTGTACCCTGACTATTTCATAGCCCGTCAGATCAAGACGCTTTTTCACATCCGCAGTAACAGTGACATCCGGTTCTTTCATCACGCTTTCAGAGGCTTCCCTGTATTCTTCTGCCGAAAAACCTGTCCAATCCTTATCAAAAGGCACATATCCTCGCAAAATCCCATCTTCAACCACGCTCAACACGGGCAAGGGTCTGTTTTTCTTTGAATAATTGCGGGATGCCCGCAGATGATTGGCTGCATTAAAAACTTCTCTGGAAACAATGGCTTCATGGTGATTCTTCTGCCTGTACTGTGTCCGATCATTGTTGTTTTTCTTTGATTTATGCGTCAAAAAGTTCGGTGTAAAGGTCTTTCTTGCCAGTACATCACCACAATGGCGCTCATTTGCCAGAACACCTGCAAGTGTACCGGGATTCCACTCCACACGTCCCAACTTCGTCTTACGGCTATACTCCATCAAAAGAGTTGCAATCTCCGTAAGCGAATATCCATTCAGGTACAGGTAGTAAATCACCTTTACCGTCTGTGCTTCCTCCGGGTTAATTACAAGGTTGCCTTCCTCGTCTTTATCGTATCCAAGCAATGCAGGGGTCAGGAACAGGCCACGGCTGAACCGCCGATCAATCGACCAGTTCATAATGATAGATTTGGAATGCGATTCTTCCTCTGCCACAGATGCCAGAATCGTCAGAATCATGCGTCCATTGCTGTCCAGCGTATAGATATTATCTGCTTCAAATTTCACACCCACAGGCGGATTCAGATTTTTCAGAAGTTCAATCACAGAAAGGCAGTCAACGATATTTCGAGCAAAACGGGCAATGGATTTTGTAAGAACAAGGTCAATCTTGCCTGCCTTGCAGTCCTCAATCAACTGCTGCATCCCTTTTCGGTGTTCCAGAGATGTGCCGCTGATGCCCTCATCCGCATAGATTCCAACAAATACCCATCCCGGCTGTGCCTGAATATAATCCGTATAATAGTTTTTCTGAAGTTCATACGAAGAAGTCTGTTCATCATTATCCGTGGAAACACGGATATATGCTGCCACACGCCGAATCACAGAACTTGTTTCCAAATCCTCTATGATTTTGGCGGGAATGACTTCCAATTCCGATATATCTACGCCCTTATAGCGGTCTCTGATTTTTTGCTTACGGTCTACTGCTTCTACTTCACCGGTAATCATGTGCTTTTCCTCATTCTCCCGTATGGATGCTCCAATACCACTGTCGCATCTTCCGATAACTTCGGATACCGAGTTCTTTCTTCGTATTTTCTGCGGTTCTGCGGCTGATTCCTTCATCTTTCATCCGCATATAGATTTCTCTTGCTCTCATATCGCCATCAGAAAGCAACTTTTTTATCAGATATGCTGCCTTTTCTGTTTTTGACTCAAATTCCGGCACTTTCGGTTGTTCCGATGAAACGAATGTGCTCTTGCACTCCAACCATTGAAAAACCATCTCCGCTGTTATAGAAAACCGAATTTCTCCATCAGACGGAGCCAAACTGTTTTTTATCTGCCGAACAATACGAATATCTGTATCTTTCTGGTCACGCTCCACCTGCAAAACACTTCGCGCAGCAGCAACCACATCTATGCTGCCAAGGCTTCGGTACAAACCTTTCGTTCCCTCTTTCTTATTGAGATGACCAATCAGCACAATGGCACAATCATATACTGAAGCCCACATTCCGAGACGCTGCATCAGTTTTCTGGCTCTCCCTGCAATCTGGAGGTCAGAATCACTTCCTAAATACGCCTGAATCGGGTCTATAACTACAAGCCGTGGGCGAAATTCAATGATTGCCTGACGGATACGCTCATCATCCAGTGTTAGACCACTGTATGTTTCTTCATTGATAAAAGCTACTTTTCTACAATCTGCGCCACATCTTTCCAGTCTGGGTTTAATGGTATCTGATACTCCATCTTCCGAACACTGGTAGATAACCCTCTGCGGCGTCCCAACAGGCTTTCCATCCGGTGTTTTCCCACCCTTAGAAAGTTCCGCAATCAGATTCATCATCATGGTTGACTTTCCATCGCCGGGATCGCCTTGTAGCAATGTTATCTTTCCCACTGCAATGAATGGATACCACAACCAGTGAACAGAAGTTGCCTGCACATCACTATATAATGTAAGAATTCTTTTTTCTACCTTGTCCGCCATCGTCTTTCCTTCCTATTTGCAGTCTTTTCCTACCTCTATTATAAAGCATTCGTTGCGTTTTGACTGCTACCCATCAGGTAGCATGAGTTGCCTTTTGCTACCCAGTAGGTAGCAAAACAGCCTAAGACCACAGAGCAGCTAGCAGTGTGTCCCTTTGCGGTCTTAGAACCTTTGATATAGAGTTGCTCTGCCTACCATCATGCGAGATAATTGTACTGCCTTATGCGGGGAATCATAAGGAGAAAAGCACATGGCTACTGATTATAAAGCTTTGGGCAAGCGCATTTCAAATGCCCGAAAACAAGCTGGTATCACGCAAGAGGCCCTTGGAGAGCAGCTTAACATGACACGAAAACATATTAGCGTAATCGAATCCGCTATCAAACGCCCAAGTCTTGATGCACTGGTTGATATTGCCAATGCTCTTGACGTATCGACTGATGATTTGCTGGTAGATAGTTTGATGCACTCGACTTCAACCTCAAATTCCGAAATTCACCGTCTTCTCTTGGACTGCAATGAAATCGAACAGGAAATTCTCACTCGGATGGTAAGAGAGATGAAAGCCATACTGTACGGTTTGGGAATCTGATTTTGTAGCCCGCTGATCATATAACAAAAAAGCCCGCATAAGACACAGCTGCACTTCGGATTACACCGGGGTGCTGTCTGTGGCTTATGCGGTCAAAGTCATTCCTACGGAATGAAATGCCCGCCTGATCGAGAAGATTTACGAATCCTCTCAACCAGACGGGCATTCTTTTTGCTCACCTTGCTGTTTCTATGCAGTTATGCGCCATACTTTTCCAATGCTCTCCGAATCACATCCTCACAGTTAAACTCAACTTTCATCGTCTGATCGTCATACAGATAAACCATGCTGACAAAAGCATCTACACATTCCTTGGTCAGACCGCCTATGTATGTTTTTTGACTTGCCTGCTTTGTCAGGTTGCGGATTTCTTCATCCAGTTCATCGGCACACTCCTGTTCTTCCTTTTCTGTCCGTATGCTATCCTGCAATGCAGCCAGTTTTTCCGAAAGGGTCTTTTTCTTTTCTATGTACACATCTCGCCGTAGCACACCGTCTGCATACGATTCATATAGTTTGATTTGCTCTACCCGAATGGCTTCTGCTTGCTTTTCCAAGTCCTCAATGTCCACGCAGCGCACCGTGATAGACTGCTTTTCCTGCATTCCCTGATTTACCACATCCAGCGCATAGAATACTGTTTTTATCGCACGAGCCACTTTTGCATTCACCGAATATTCTCTGTAATAGCCGCCGTAGCATTTAGAGAACTTTCCGGCTGACCGTTTATAGCCGCAATAGAAAACCATTTCCCCATATTGCCTTTCGTGGCGAAGCTGCCGATTACAGTTTCCGCAGCAGATTTTTCCTTTTAACGCAAAATCATCATCCACCTTATATTGAATTGGAGTTACGTTACGGATTGCTTTCTGTGCCTGGTAGTATTCATCTTTTGTCACGATGGCCTCATGAGCGTTTTCTGCGATGATCCACTTATCCTCCGGGAGCGTCCGAACAGAGGTAGTATTCACATCAATTTTCTTTCTTCTCCCCATAACCAACGCACCAGTGTATTCATACCGTCTAAGGATTCTCCACACGATTGCCGCGTTCCATAACATTTCACTGTCCGGGGCAATAATAGGATTGCTGCCCATCAGCAGATTCTTTCGTTTCGCATACAATCCCGGCGTAGGAAGATTTAATTCGTTCATGCCGTAGGCGATCTGCGTTGTATTGCGGCCGGACAATGCTAATTCAAATACTTTTTTCACGCAGGGTGCTGCCTCCGGGTCAATCTCCCACCGCTGCCCACCTTTCTTGTTCCACACATATCCAAAAGGGACATTCGTGCAGGTGGCTTTCCCGTTCTTCCAGTTCGTTTCCAGAGCAGCCCGAATCTTTTTCGCAATATCCCGGCTATACATATTATTCACCAGATTGCTGACCGCCACTTCGATTCCCGGTGTTCCGTTGTTCAGTTTCATGCTGTCAAAGGAATTATTCACAGCAATAAACCGAACTCCCATCAACGGAAAAATCTGTTCAATGTAATCGCCAACACCGATATAGTCACGACCAAGGCGGGATAAATCCTTTACCATGATGACTTTTATATCGCCCTGCTTCAAATCCACGATCATTTTCTGAAAAGCCGGACGATTAAAATTTGTTCCAGTATAGCCATCATCTACATATTCTACAATCTCGCCAAACAAATCTTCCTGCTTCCCAATGTAATCGTGGAGCAGCATCCGTTGGTTCTCAATGCTGTTACTTTCATCCTTGCTGCCTTTTTTCAAATCTCCGTCTGCCAATGATAAGCGGAGATAGATTGCAATTTTATCATTCATTCTGAACCTCCGACATGATTGCAAGCACTTCCTGATAGGGGTCGCTACACTTAAATTCGACCTCCACAGAATTGTCCATTCCTACATAGATTCTCTTGATAAGTTCATGCACCAGTTCTTCATCAAATTCATTTTGATTCAGAATCCCGCGCATCCGCTCCATCTGCGCATCGCAGATTTTGATTCTTTTTTCCAGTTCCAATGCACGTTGACGCTGCTTTTGCAGTTCATGTTCCAACCGCTGCTTTTCTGCTATGTAGTGTTCCTTTAGCTGACTGTATTCATCTTCGTCCAGAATTTCAGCTTTATAGTCCTCATATAAGCGCAACCGCCGTTCTTCAGCTTCCTGAATCCGAAACAGGATAGAGTTTTCTTTCATTTTGATGGAACGAGCCGAATCCAGATTGCTGCTGCGCATCATGTCTTTTACCAGCTTTTCTTCTTCACACATGGTAGACACCAGATGATGAATCTGATCCATCGCCACCATCATCAGCATTTTCTCCGGCACCGCATGATAGGCGCAGGGAGTCGTGTTCTTCTTTCTTTTGCAAATGAACACTCCATAGTGCGTTTCTTTCACCGTACCATGCACTCTCCGTTCAAACGTCATGTTGCGTCTGCAACAGCCACAGTAAACCATTCCTGAGAGATGGTTATAACACTTTTCTCTGGTTGCCTTGGAACGAGCCATCGCCATTTCCCGTTTTTCCTTATTCTGTTCCCGTCGTGCCTGCACTTTTTCAAAATCCGATTTCAGAATGATTGCTTCATGCGCGTTTTCAACAATATGCCATTCCTTCTTTTCCACTGGATGGAGGCCAATCCCTTTGTATGATGCAGTTTGCGTTTTTCCAGATACCAGTTCTCCAATATAGGCACTGCTGTTTAAAATACGAAGAACCGTACTGGGGTGCCATTTATTATAGGTAGGGTCATCTCCCTCATGTAATTTGCGATTCAGCCGTTCGTTCGGCCTTGCTACTTCTAAAAATTCCAACCTGCGGGCAATTTCGTTTGTACTCACTCCTGCAAGATACCATTGATAGATCAGTTTGACCCACTTCGCATCCTCAGTCGCTTCAAGCTTATTTCCCTGTTGGTTCAACTGATAGCCATACGGTGTACACCACGATGTAGGGATTCCCTTCTCGCGGCGCATCTGGTAACTAAGGCTGATTTTCTTTGAAATGTCCTTCGCGTACAAGCTGTTTACCATGTTCTTGATGGGAACCGCAAGACTATCCACATCCGACTGCCGGATGTTGTCAAAATCATCGTTGATGGCGATAAAACGAACATGGAGCATCGGGAAAATAGTTTCCAGATAGCTTCCCGTTTCGATATAGTCACGACCAAATCGAGATAAGTCCTTCACTACGATGCACTGAATTTTGCCTGTCCGTATATCCTGCATCATACGCTCAAATTCTGGTCGGTCAAAACGTGTTCCCGTAAAACCATTGTCTGCATAGGTATCGGTCAGCGTCAGTTCCGGGTTTTCCCTGATATAATTATGAATTTGCAAAATCTGTGTGTGCAGGGAATCTTCTGTTTCATGCCCGCCGTTCTCAACCGACAGCCGCGCATACGCTGCCGTGCGCAGAAGTTCTTTTTCGTTTTGCTGTACGGCCTCCTGCACAGCAGCCTGCGGCATCATATTCTTTCTACTCTTTCTTGCCATTACAATCTTCCTCTCCGTTGTTCAGCCATTCTTCCGGGAAGAATCTCTTCCACTCACTTTCTTGTAGGATCACTTCTACCTGTTCAAAATCTACGATCCATACATGGTCAAGCCATTCTTTAAGATGTGTGCGCTCCAATTTTTCAGGAATTGAAATCGCTCGGAACTTCATCAACCAGGGATTTCCATGGCTAAATGCTTTTTCTATGTCATTAACAGCCAGCATTACTTTTTTAAAAGCCGCTTCCTGCTTCTGGACCGCCACCTGATACTGATGTTCATACTCCTCTACCTGTTCTAGTAAAATTGATCCCTGCTCGTATTGCCGATAAACTGCTGTTCGTTCATCGTCCTTGGCCATCAAGTGCGCAACGATCTCATTTGCTCTTTTTCTGTACTGCAACAGTCCAGCATCCATGCACTGCTTGACTTTCTCAGGATTCAAGTCCAGCACCCTATCAATATGCGCAGCTTGCATTTTTTCTTTTTCCAAAGCTGAAAGAATCTCTCGAAAGATTTTCTCGCTTTCGATGAAAGGGGCTTTTCCAGAGAAGCATAGCTTGCATCCACATGATCGTTGAAGCTGGCATCTGTTACCATGTAGTGATACTCGTCTGACACGATATAATCAAACGATCTCAGATAAGTTTTAGCGGCATCTTCATTCCTTTGCAGGAAGGTTTCCAGCCACTGGTATGTTTCAACACGGATGGTGTGCTCATACTTGTTATCTATGGCGGTTTTGTCAACAATTCCTCCAAGCGCGGGATCATAGTCCTCGTAGGATACCTCTATACTCCCCAAACGGTTCACATCGCGCTCGATCTGGTTGCGCAGAGCTTCGCGATTGCACAGAATCAGGATACGCTTACGATGTTCATATGCCCACGGCAGCAATGTCTTCAGAATAAAATAGGTCTTGCCGGAGTTCGTGCCCGCATCAAGCACCACGATTCCATGCCAGTTCTTGTAATCCTCACCAACAAGATCTGTAATATACTGTTTTGCAGGCTGTGGGGTCGCCGCTGCGGTGCTCCAGATACTCCTCCATGATCTTGACCAAAGCCTTAGAGAGCGGCACGATCTGCTAATTACGCGCCTTCATGTGGCGAAAAAACACTGTCCCGGCGGAAAGGTCCAAATCTCCAATCTGCAGGTTGAGCAGCGTGGACGCACGGCAGCCGGTACCAAGCAGGAAGTTGACTATGACCCAGTTGCGGTATTCGGCAAAGGAGCAGGTCTTGCAGTCCGGTTCCTTCAGCAGCTTCTGCAATTCGTCGGTGGTGTAGGGTTCCTTGATTGGGTCATCGGCACGCACCAGTCTGATCGGATACTTTTCCAGATAGCCCTTTTCCATGCACCAGTACAAAAACGCACGCACCATACGGAGGTTCGTATTGATGGTCGTATCGTGGAGCTGCTGGTCCTTCATATAGAAGATATAGTCCTCCACCGCTTCTTCTGTGATGGTATGAATGGGCTGTTCCGTATCCCCCAGAAACCGAAAGAAGCTTCTGCCCTTAGCGGCGTAGAAGTCGAGTGAGCCTTGGGAGAGGTTCTTGAGCCGGTTGTACTTTTGGAACCTTTCAAATGCCTGTTGAATGGTGGGGTTTGCCTTGGCAGCGGGTCTTAAATCACGGTTACGCACGAGAGAGACTCCTCCTTTTTTCGCGAAAAATCCCTCTCGCCCGCTCAACGCTTCCAGAAAATGGAATAAAAAGAAAAAGCCCAGAATCATTCGAATCAACGAATAATTCTGAGCTTCTACATGCCGCCGACGGGGGTCGAACCCGTACTCTGTCTCCAGAAAGGGATTTTAAGTCCCTCGTGTCTGCCAATTTCACCACAGCGGCGCAAACCCGGCTTACAAAGCCCTGCTGCCCTCTGGCTTGGGAGGGAACCGGGAATAACAGGTGTGAGGTAAAATGTCATCCAAATGACTTGCCGTCACTTGAAGTAACATGAAATTCAGCGATATTTATGATACAATAGTTTCCGTACTTTGTCAAGAAAAACCGCTTATTCGGTGCTGCTTACACCTTGCCGCCGTGCAGCTCGGCGTACATCCGGGAGCGGCACTCGGCCACTGCGGGGGTCATATTGACGTAGTGCTTGTGGGGGCACTCCAGACGCAGCTCGCTCTCCCAAGTTTCCTCGGTGAGCTGCTTTGCAATATAGGCCTTCTTCTCCGCAATAGAGGGCAGTTCAATGGCCAGCTTGCCGCCCAGAATATGCGGCACCAGCAGCGGACGCACAGCGGTGGGGGTAAAGGTGATGGTGCGCTCGATGGCGTCTGAGTCCAGATTGACCATGGTGACCGGCTTACCGGCCTCGATGACCTCGCCGTCCATGGCAATCAGGTCACACTGCGCCTGACCGTTTTCGTCGTACAGACGCCACGGCATCTTCTTGCCCGGGATGATGGCCTTGCTGGCGGAGTCCGAGCACTTCATCTTGGGGGTGTAGCTGCCGTCCGGCTTCTTCACCGCCACCAGCTTGTACACACCGCCGAACACGGGGTCGGAGGCAGAGGTGATGAGGTTTTCGCCCACGCCGTAGGAGTCGAAGTGTGCGTGCTCGTACAGCTCCATATTGGCGATCTTTTTCTCGTCCAGACCGTTGGAGGCCACCAGCTTGATGTAGGGCTTGCCGGCGGCATCCAGTGCCTTGCGCAGCCGCTTGGAGCCGCGGGCAAGGTCACCAGAGTCGATGCGGGCGCTCTTGACGCGGCGGTTGGGGTCGTTGGGGTATTTCTCAATGAGATAATCGTCCAGCTTGATCAGGTTGGGCAGGCCGCTTTCCATAATATTATAGGTATCCAGCAGCAGGCTGACCGAATCCGGGTAGGTATCAGCAAAGGCCTTGAACGCATCGAACTCGGTGGGGAAAAACTCGATAAAGCTGTGTGCCACAGTGCCCACGGCCTTGACCTCTGCGCCGAACTTCATCTCTGCCAGACAGTTGGCCGTGCCGATGCAGCCGCCCAGCACTGCGGCGTAAGCACCATCGTTACCGGCACTCTCGCCCTGTGCGCGGCGGGTGCCGAACTCCATGACGCTGCGAGGGGTGTGGGTGTTCAGACCGGTGACGCGGGTTGCCTTGGTGGCGATCAGGCTATGGAAGTTCATGGTCTGCAGCAAGTAGGTCTCGATGAGGATCGCGCCCACCAGATCGCACTCGATGCGCACCATCTGTACATGGGGGTAGCAGACCGTGCCTTCGGGCAGGGCGTACATATCGCCCTGCCACTTGTAAGTGCGCAGATACTCGCAGAACTCCTCGCTCATGCCCTTGGTGCGCAGCCAGTGGATATCCTGCTCGTTGAAGTGATAGTCCAGCAAAAAGCGGGTCAGCTTGCGCTGGCCTGCGCTGATGGAATAGCCCTGATTGTCCGGGTTTTTGCGGAAGAACATATCAAACACCAGCGTGGTATCCTTAAAGCCATGCAGGAACAGGCAGTTTGCCATGGTGAATTCGTAAAAATCCACCACCATCGCGGGGTTATCGTAGTCCTCATCGGGGATATAAGGCTCAACCTTGATCTCGTTCATGAATGTTTTCCTCTCTATCTGTACCCGGCGTCAGTTCTTCCCTACTGCGCGCCGCCTGCCGCTTGCCCGGCAGGGGGATCTGCCGCCCTGTCATGACAGAGCGTTTCTATCATGATAGCACGATTTCCCTGCCTGTGCAAGTATTTTCGCGCAAAAAGACCGCTGCACAAACGCTGTGCAGCGGTCTCTGCGCTTATAACAAATAAATCAGGCTCAGCCGTTCATAATGCTGGGGGTGGCGTTCTTCAGCACAACGTCGTGGCTGCCGCCCTCCACGATGGAGGTGGAGGAAACAACGGTCAGCTTGGCCTTCTGCTGCAGTTCGGGGATGGACAGAGCGCCGCAGTTGCACATGGTGCTCTTGACCTTATACAAGGTGGTCTGCACGCCGTCCGCCAGAGGGCCTGCGTAGGGCACATAGCTGTCCACGCCCTCCTCAAAGCTCAGCTTGGTGGAGCCGCCCAGATCGTAGCGCTGCCAGTTGCGGGCACGGTTGGAACCTTCGCCCCAGTACTCCTTCATATACTGGCCGTTGATGCGCACCTTGTTCGTGGGGCTCTCGTCAAAGCGGGCAAAGTAGCGGCCCAGCATCACAAAGTCTGCGCCCATAGCCAGCGCGAGGGTGATGTGGTAGTCATGGACGATGCCGCCGTCGGAGCAGATGGGCACATAGATGCCGGTCTCCTTGTAGTACTCATCGCGTGCCTTGGCAACCTCGATAACAGCGGTAGCCTGACCACGGCCAATGCCCTTGGTCTCGCGGGTGATGCAGATGGAGCCGCCGCCGATGCCGATCTTCACAAAGTCTGCACCAGCCTCAGCGAGGAAGCGGAAGCCCTCGGCGTCCACCACGTTGCCGGCACCCACCTTGACGGTGTCGCCGTAGTGCTCGCGGATCCAGCCAATGGTGCGGCTCTGCCACTCGGAGTAGCCCTCGGAGGAGTCGATGCACAGCACATCCACACCGGCCTCTACCAGTGCGGGCACGCGCTGAGCGTAGTCGCGGGTGTTGATGCCGGCACCCACAACGTAGCTCTTGTTCTTATCCAGCAGCTCGTTGACGTTTGCCTTGTGGGAATCGTAGTCCTTGCGGAACACCATATACACCAGATTGCCCTCGGCATCCACCAGCGGCAGGGTGTTGATCTTGTTGTCCCAGATGATGTTGTTGCAGTCGTGCAGAGAGGTGTTGGCCGGAGCGGTGACCAGCTTTTCAACGGGGGTCATAAAGGTGGTGACGCAGGCGTCGTCCGGGGTGTGGTTGATGCGGTAATCGCGGGAAGCCACGATGCCCAGCAGCTTGCCATTGGGAGTACCGTCGGCAGTGATAGCAATGGTGGAGTGACCGGTGCGTGCCTTCAGTTCCAGCACGTCATGCAGGGTGGCAGTGGGAGCCAGATTGGAATCGGACACCACATAGCCGGCCTTGAAGCTCTTGACGCGGCGCACCATAGCGGCCTCGTTCTCGATGCTCTGAGAGCCATAGATAAAGGAAACGCCGCCCTGACGAGCCAGTGCAATGGCCAGCTTATCGCCGGAGACCGACTGCATGATGGCGCTGATCATGGGGATATTCATCTGCAGCGGGCACTCCTCCTGCCCCTTGCGGTACTTGACCAGCGGGGTCTTCAGGCTGACCGCCGTAGGCACATTCTCCGCAGAGGAATAGCCGGGGACCAGCAGGTACTCGCCAAAGGTGCGGGAGGGTTCTTCGTAGAAATAAGCCATAATCAAACTCCTTTTCTCTTAGGGTGTATCTGAAAAGTCGAAAATTTAGCCTATTTCTACAAGCACAGCTGGATTTTGCGTTAAACAGCCTTGAAATCCACAAAGGATTCCTGCGGCTATTTGCCTTAAATCCCGCTTGTGCTTGCGAAATATTCGTCATTTTCTTTGTTTCCAGATACACCTTTAACGCATCCGATAAAGATCAGCATCAAAATCCTTCATGTTTGCTGCCTATAAATTGATTGTATATACTTTACCACAAAGCCCGCAAGAATACAAACCCCTGCCGCGCCAAACTTTATAATTGTCCTTTGCGGAAAAACAGACAAATTGCCAAGCGTTTTTAGGCATTGGTCATACTTTGATTTTTGAAGTATCACTTTTGCAGGCAAATCAGAGCTTACAGAATGCAAAAAAGCTCGTCCGGAACACCGGACGAGCCCTTTTGCACACGAAGCGGGACACTGCCTGTGCGGCGCATGGATCATAGCTGTGAAGGAGAACAGCCGGAGGAGGAGGATCCGCGCCCAGTATCCCAAAAAACAAGAAGAAAAAGATTTCACACACAGCCTTGGGGCTTTGCCCTTGCTGTAACCATATTGTAACTCTTTTGAAACCATTTTGCAATAGGGTATTGTAATTTTTTTGTAATTTATTTTGTTAACTTTTTATGTCCTGCACCGCCGGGCTGCCGCAAACATCATTTCCCTTTTTGTGCCTGGTATGGTATACTGGCTTTGAATATGCTGCCACAGGCAGAAAAAGGAGTTTAGGATACGGATATGAAAACAAAATTGGGTATTGTGGGTTGCGGCTTTCTGGGCAACATCGTGGCTGACGCGTGGAAGAAGGGTCTGCTGCCGGACTACGAGCTGGTGGGCGTGACCAGCCGCACCCGCGCCTCGGCTGAAAAGACCGCCGCCAATGTCGGCTGCGCTGTTTGTGAGGACGTGGACGCGTTGCTGGCGCTTGAGCCGGAGTACATCGTGGAGGCAGCTTCGGTGGAGTCGGTGCGTGCTATGGCCATCCCGGTGCTGAAGCGGGGCGTGAATCTGGTCATTCTGTCCATCGGTGCCTTTGCGGATCTGGATTTCTACGCACAGGTCAAGGCAGCTGCCGTGGAGGGCGGTGCCAAGGTGCACCTGACCAGCGGTGCCATCGGCGGCTTTGATGTGCTGCAGACCGTCACCCTGATGGCACAGGCGCAGGGCTTGCCGGAGACTGCCGGCATCGAGACCCACACCGGTGCAAAGGGCTTCCGCAACACGCCGGTGTGGGCAGAGCACCTGCTGACCGACACCGAAAAGACCACCGTGTTCACCGGCAACGCAAAACAGGCCATTGCTACCTTCCCCCGCCGGGTGAACGTGGCGGTGGCTACTTCTCTGGCTACTACCGGCCCCGAGATCACCGGGGTGACCATGCACTCCGTGCCCGGCTGGGTGGGCGATGACCACTGCATCACTGCCGAGATCGAGGGCGTAAAGGCTGTGGTGGATATTTGCTCCTCCACCAGCGCCATTGCGGGCTGGAGCGCCGTCTCCCTGCTGCGCAATCTGGCTTCGCCCGTCTGCTTCTACTAATATAAGGAGGAGTCCGTCATGTTTGAAAAGCTTGTTGCCATTGAGCCGGTCAGCCTGATCCCCTCTGCCGAGGAGGAGCTGCACCGCTACGCCAAGCAAGTGGTGCTGTACCGGGACGTGCCCGGCAGCGACGACGAGATGGTGCGCCGCATTGGAGACGCCGATGCCGTACTGCTGAGCTACACCTCCCGCATGGGCAAGGAAGTCATCGCGCAGTGCCCCAACATCCGCTATATCGGGATGTGCTGCAGCCTGTACTCTGAGGAGAGCGCCAACGTGGATATCGCCTACGCACGCACCCGGGGCATCCAGGTGCTGGGCATCCGGGATTACGGCGACCGCGGCGTTGTGGAGTACGTTCTGCACGAGCTGACCGGCCTGCTGCACGGCTTTGGGATGCCCATGCTGCGGGACGAGCCGGTGGAGATCACCGGCCTGAAGGTGGGCATCGTGGGGCTGGGCGTTTCCGGCCGGATGATCGCCGATGCGCTGCAATTTATGGGCGCAGAGATCAGCTACTTTGCCCGCAGCGCAAAGCCGGACGCCGAAGCCGCCGGTATGACCTTCAAGCCCCTGCCCCAGCTGCTGGCGGACAGCGAGGTGGTGTTCACCTGCCTGAACAAGAATGTGCTGCTGCTGGGCGAAAACGAGTTTGCCCAGCTGGGTGCAGGCAAGGTGCTGTTCAACACCTCCATCGGCCCCGGCTTTGACTCCGCTGCGCTGGAAAAGTGGCTCGATCTGCCCGGCACACGCTTTTTCTGCGACACCCGCGCCGCAGCAGGCCCCGTGGCTGAGGACTTCTTTGCCCGGGAAAACGTGCGCTGCGCCAATGTGTCCGCCGGCCGCACCAAGCAGGCTTTTGTGCTGCTGAGCAAAAAGGTGCTGGACAACATCCGCACCGCACTGGGCGAATAAAAAACAAGGAGTGTTTATCTATGAAAACTGCATTGACCATTGCCGGCAGTGATTCCAGCGGCGGCGCCGGGATCCAGGCCGATATCAAGACCATGACCGCCAACGGCGTGTTTGCCATGAGCGCCATTACCGCCCTGACAGCACAGAATACCACCGGTGTGACCGCCATTTTTGACACCACGCCGCAGTTTCTGGCGCAGCAGCTCGATGCCGTGTTCACCGACATCTACCCGGATGCGGTGAAGATCGGCATGGTATCCTCTGCCCCGCTCATCGACACCATCGCCGAGCGGCTGCACTTCTACGGCGCAAAGCACATTGTGGTGGACCCTGTGATGGTGGCTACCTCCGGCGCAAAGCTGCTGCAGGACGATGCCGTGCAGGCACTGACCGAAAAGCTGCTGCCGCTGGCTGAGGTGCTTACCCCCAACATCCCGGAAGCGGAGATCCTGTCCGGCATGACCATTGCCAACGCCGCCGACATGGAAGCTGCTGCCCGCACCATCAGCCAGCGTTACGGCTGCGCCGTGCTGTGCAAGGGCGGCCACCAGATCAACGATGCCGACGACCTTTTGTGGCGCAGCGGCACCGGCAAGTGGTTCAAGGGCAAGCGCATCGCAAACCCCAACACCCACGGCACCGGCTGCACCCTGTCCAGCGCCATCGCTTCCAATCTTGCCAAGGGGTACGACCTTGACACTGCCGTGGAGCGTGCCAAGGCCTACATTTCCGGCTGTCTGTCTGCCATGCTGGATTTAGGGCACGGCTCCGGGCCCATGGATCACACCTTCAACCTGAAGGGAGATTTTGTCCGTGACTGACCTGCCCTTTGTTTCGGCGCTGGTGCAGGCCGACCTGCCCGTGTGGGAACAGTGCTTACAGACCGAGTTTCTGCAAAAGATGGAAAACGGCACCCTGAGCGAGGACTGCTTTAAAAGCTACCTTGTGGAGGACAGCCTGTATCTGCGGGAGTACGCCAAAATTTTTGCGTGGGGCATGACCAAGGCCACCACCATGGCGGCTATGCGCACTTACTATTCCCTGCTGTCCTTCGTGCAGGAGAACGAGGATCTGACCCGGCTGCGGTATCTGGAGCAGTACGGCCTGCGGGAAGCCGATATCCAGTCCCTGCCCCTGCGCCCAGAAAGCCGCGCCTATCTGGACTGCATGATCGACGCCGCCCGCAACGGCGAGGGGGAAGCCGAGTGCCTGATGGCCTGCCTGCCCTGTATGCTGAGCTATGGCTGGCTGTTCCAGAAGCTTTTGAAGCGCTCCCCCGCCGTAAAGGATACCTACTACGGCGCGCTGGTGCTGGACTACGCCAGCCCCGGCTACGACGCCGCCTGCCGCACATGGGCAGAACGCGCCGAAGCCGCCTGCACCGGTCTTTCGCCGGAGCGCGCCGCCCGCTGCCGCGCGATCTTCCGCGCCTGCTCGGAGCACGAGCTGCACTTCTGGGAGATGTGCGCCGCACCCCGGACGGATATTTAGTCTTTGATACGCAAACGACCCACTGCAAGTTTTATGCAGTGGGTCGTTTATTTTCAGCCTATTTACCCCTTCCGTCTGCTCCCGTTGGTCGCAGCCAGCTTCCCCAAGGGGACGGCTTTTGTAGCAACGGGCAGCTTTCCGGCACAGCCATAAGGCGTCCCCTTGGGGAAGCTGTCGCCGCAGGCGGCTGAAGGGGTAAGTACAAATCATTTTTATCGCAGCACCGAGAGTTCCTCAATGCCATAACGCTGCATCAGGGCGATAGCCGCCGGGGTGATCTCCTCGCCGCTGACCGCCACAGGGATGGCGGGCGGGCAGGACACCGTAGGCATGGCGCACACCCGCCCCAGCGCCTTGTGCACCGGGACGCGCACCTGTGCGCCCAGCACCGCCTGCCGGATGGTGCAGCGCTGCACCGCCTGCTGCTGCAAGGCGGCAAACTCCCCTGCCCGGTTCTCGGGGCGGGGCAGCCCGGCGGGCACGGCAGCTAAAAGCTGCTCCAGCGCGGTTTGCAGGCGTTCAAAGTCCTGCGGTGGGTTCTCCGGGGTGAACATCAGCACCACATAACGCGGGTCGGCGTACTCGCATTCCATCTGTGCGCGGCGCAAGGATTCCGCCAGCGCTGTGCCGGTGCAGCCAAGGGCGGCGGCATCCAGCGTAAGCTTCATCGGCTCCTGCTGTGCCCCGGCAACTGCCAGCGGCACCGAGCACTGCCGCGCCGCTGCGGCCTTGTTCAGGCTGCGGCGCAGACCTTCCAGCGCCGCGCAGCACTGCGCCAGCCGCCGGGGGTAGTCCCCTGCCAGCACCGCGTTGCAGGCATCCAGCGACTGCAAAATGAGGTAAGAGGGGCTGGTAGAGCCGAACAGCGCCAGCGCACCCCGCACGGCGGCTTCGTCCTGCACGGGGGCATCGTGCGCCAGATGCAGATACGCGCCGCCGGTGACCACCGGCAGGGTCTTGTGGGCAGAGTCGCAGCACATGGCCGCGCCCTGCGCGATGGGGTGGCAGTTCTGCGGCAGAAAGCGCAGATAGGCACCGTGAGCGTTATCCACCAGCAAAGGCACGCCCTGCGCCCGGCAGACAGCGGCCAGCGCCGGGATGTCCTGTACCCCGCCCAGATAATCCGGGCTGGTGACGTACACGCCAAAGGGCTCTATCCCCTGCTGCGCCAGCGCGTGCAAAGCCCCGGTCAGCGCTTCGACTGTGACCGGGCAGCTGCACAGTGCGCCTTCTGCCTGCGCAGACGGCCAGAGCCAGCGGATGTCAAAATCCAGCAGCGCCGCCGCGTACAGCAGCGCCTTGTGGGCGTTGCGGGCAGCCAGCAGCACCGGGCGCTTGCCGTTTTGCGGTGCGCTTTGCAGCGCCAGAAACAGCATGGCGCGGATGCACTGGGACGAGCCCTCGGTGCTGTAATAGCTGTGCGCCGTACCAAACAGCCGGGTGGCGTTGGCTTCGCTTTCGGCAATGATGCCCTCCGGCGCGTAAAGCTCGTCTGCACCGCGGATCTCGGTGATATCCAGCGGCTCAAAGCCTAAAAGGCTCTGCCCCTTGTGACCGGGCATATGCAGCCGGGCGGTGCCGGACTGTGCATAGCTGCGCACAAAATCCACGATGGGGGTGGTCATGCTCATTCGCAGGCTTCGCCATCGGCGCAGGCGTTGCAGGTGGAGCCCAGCTCAATGGGCACCTCGATGCCCTTGGCAGCCAGTTCCTGATTCTCGGCCACCTTGATCATGATGGCGCACTCCATACGCTTTTTGAACAGCTCACAGCCGTACTCGTACACGCCGGTAATGCTGCCGGTGGCATGGTAGGAGTTGGCAGCGCAGCCGCCGGAGCAGTACAGCTTTGCCCAGCAGTCCTGACACTCCTTGCGGGCGTAGGCGTTGCAGTGCTTGAACTCATCCCGCACGGCGGTGTTGGTAACGCCCTTCCAGATATCGCCCAGCAGGTACTTGGGGTCGCCCACGAACTGGTGGCAGGGGTACAAGTCGCCCCAAGGGGTAACCGCCATGTACTCGGTGCCGGAGCCGCAGCCGGAGATGCGCTTATAGATGCAGGGGCCGCCGGTCAGGTCGATCATGTAGTGGTAGAAGGTAAAACCTCTGCCCTCGCGGTCGCGCTTGATCATCTCCTTGGCAAGGATCTCGTACTGCTCCTTCAGGATGGGCAGATCCGCCTCGGTCAGGGCGCTGGGGTCGCTGGGGTCGCAGACCACCGGCTCCATGCTCAGCTCGGTAAAGCCAAGGTCTGCCATGTGGAAGATATCGTTGGTGAAGTCGGTGTTAAAGTGGGTATAGGTGCCGCGCATATAGTAGTTCTTGTCGCCGCGCTTTTTCACGAACTCCTGAAACTTGGGCACGATGCGGTCGTAGCTGCCGTTGCCTGCACAGTCCACACGGAAACGGTCGTTGACCTCCTTGCGGCCGTCCAGACTCAGCACCACGTTGTGGCACTCCTTGTTGCAGAAATCGATAACGTCATCATCGATCAGCACGCCGTTAGTGGTCATGGTAAAGCGGAAGTTCTTGTTGTGGATCTTCTCCTGCTCGCGGCAGTAGGCCACCAGCTTTTTGACCATATCAAAGTTCATCAGCGGCTCGCCGCCAAAGAAGTCCACTTCCAGATTGCGGCGGGTGCCGCTGTTCTCGATGAGGAAGTCCATGGCGCGCTTGCCCACCTCAAAGCTCATCAGGGCGCGGTCGCCGTGGTAGCGCCCCTGCGAAGCAAAGCAGTAAGAGCAGCTCAGGTTGCAGCTGTGGGCAACGTGCAGGCACAGTGCCTTTACCACGGTGTTGCGGTTTTTGAAGTCAAAGGCCATGTCCTTATAGACATCCGGGCTCCACAGCTTGCCGTTTTCCTTCAGGCTGGTCACATCGTCGATGCACTGGCGCAGATCCTCCTCGGTCACGTCCGGGCGGCTGCCGTACTTTGCCAGCATGGCGGCAACGATCTCGTCTGCGGTATGCTCCGGGTACATGGCGATGATATCGTAGGCCACCTCGTCCACAACGTGCACCGAGCCGCTGCAGGTGTCCAGCACGATGTTATAACCGTTTAATTGATACTGATGTACCATTTTACACTCCATTCCAGATTACACAAAAAAATGCCGCCCGGCAAAGGCGGCATAAGGTTTGCAAAAATTACTTGTTGCTGTTCTCGCACTGCTGGTTAGCCACGCCGCAGGAAGTCTTGCAGGCGGACTGGCAGGAAGTCTGGCACTCGCCGCAGCCACCGGTCTTAACGCTCTTGGTCAGGTCACGAGTAGCAATAGTCTTGATACGCTCCATGATAGAAACCTCTCTAACTCTCAAAAATTTATCGCGCCGGACATAGTCCCGGTACGCTTTTATCTTGTAATAGGATATCACGCAGCGCGGCTTTTGTCAAGATTTTTTCGCTAAGCCTTTTCACCCGCTCATAGGCTGATAGCGGGTAAGCACCGTATGCAGCCCCAGCTCCCGGGCGCGTGCCAGTAAGTACCGGTAACGGCACAGCAGCGCCTGCCGCTCGTAGATGCGCTGCTCAATGAGGTCGGTATCCACCTCCATATCAAACATCATCTCGTTGCGCTTCAGGCAGAACAGGCATTCTTTCAGTTCCTCTTCCAGTTCCGGGTGGTAGCGCTCGTGCTCGGTATCCCGCGGGACGCGGGGCGAAAGCAGGGTCTGGGCGTTTTGTGTGGTTCGTTCCGGCATAGGCATCCTCCTTCTGGTACTTTGCAAGGTTTTGTACCTTCCAGTATAGGCGGTGCGGTGCGCAGAACCTGCCGAAGTGTGGCAGCGCTCCGGCATAGATTATCCGGCGCTGTTGCGGCATTTTCCAAAAAAGTACAACTTTTTTCAAAAATATGCTTGACAACTCCGGGCTTTTCCCGTATAATAGCTGTCTCTTATACACATCTCCGAGCCCACGAGACGGACTCCTATCTCGTATGCCGTCTTCTGCTTGAAAAAAAAAAAACATAAAACAAAACAAACAAAAACAACTCTATCCGTTATGATTAATCATTCCAATAAGCGAAGATAAACT
>OJJW01000122.1_pt1 | contig 26888 bp, 30 predicted proteins | sample 1596331 | NCBI WGS metagenome assembly OJJW01 (sample SAMEA4350156, study PRJEB24818) | metagenome | biome: human; feature: gut; material: faeces | place: Denmark | collected 2013-09 | reverse complement strand
TTTTACGGTGTGTGTGGAGGAGTTTTGTGATGTCGAAGAGGGGGGGTGTGGTGGGGGGGGGTTTTGTGTTTTTTTTTTTCAAGCAGAAGACGGCATACGAGATAGGAGTCCGTCTCGTGGGCTCGGAGATGTGTATAAGAGACAGCAGTATAGCATAATTTGTTAGCAATAGAAGGAGAAGAAAGATGGACGGAAGTGTTCACAAGAATAATGAATTTGCTAAGCTCACGACGTGGGATCGTGTGAGTTATGGATTGGGCGATTTTGCTCAAAACTTGGTGTTCGGTACAGTCGGTGGTTTCTTACTATTTTACCTGACGAACATTAACGGTATTTCTGCTGGTGTTGGGGCAACAATCTTTTTGGTTGTCCGTTGGATTAACGTCGTTTGGGATCCTTGGGTCGGCACGGTTGTCGATAAAGCTCGGGTGACAAAAAACGGGAAGTATCGCCCATTCCTGCTCAACTTTGGGTTGCCATTGGTTATTTTGGCAGCGTTGCTCTTCTTACCAGTCGCTAAGGTGCTTGGTGCTGGAACAGTTGCCACAACAGCCTATGCAACGGTTTCATATATGGCAACGGCCTTGGTTTATTCATTTGTTAATATTCCTTATGGTGCTTTGAACGCCTCATTGACACGTGATGAAGCAGAAATCGGTAAGTTAACATCAACGCGTATGATGTTGGCCAACGTGGGTAACTTGTTGGTGTACACACTGTTCCCATTGTTTGTGCAATTGGCTTCACCAAACGCGAAGTTAACAGACACAGGCTTGTTCGGTTTGAAGTTGAATTTGGGTAATTATGCTGCGCCAGAAGCAGCGGGTGCTTGGTTTAAAGTATATGGCATCTATATGTTGATTGGGGCAGCGAGCCTATTTGTGGCTTACCGCAATACGAAAGAACGTGTGTTACCTGCAGAAACAGCAGGTGATCAAGTTAAATATACGGATCTCTTTGCAGAATTTAAGCGTAACAAGGCCCTACAAATCTTAGGTATGTTCTTCCTCGTTGGCTTTACCTTGATGTTCTTTGGTAACACTGTATGGCCATACTTTATGCAATATAACTTTGGTGCTGAAGGTGGTAAGTCAGCTTTGATGGCCTCAATTGGTTTGATTGGCTCAATTCCAGGTATTTTCTTGGTTGTCATGTGGCCACGACTACGTGCGACATTAGGTAAGAAAGGTTTTTTCTACACATTCTTGAGTATCTTCATTGTTGGTCAGTTGTTGCTCTTTGCTTGGTCAAAGAACCCATCAGCAGACTGGCTTGGCTTCACGGGTCGTTTCTTGCAACAGTGGGGATTGACATCAGCAACTGGTTTCATGTGGGCTTTGGTACCTGAAGTGGTTGCGCATGGTGAATATATTTCTGGTAAGCGTGTCGTCGGCATCATCAACGCCATCATGGGACTTTTCTTCAAGATTGGTTTGGCTTTGGGTGGTATTATCCCAGGTTATTTGCTTCAAATGACTGACTTCAAGTCAGGCGCTTTGACACAATCAGCCCTTGCCCAGACAGGTATTGAATGGTCAATGATCTGGTTACCAGCTATCTTGGCACTCTTGGCAATGTTTGTGATTAGCCGTTATCCTTTGTCTGACGCTTATGTTGATGAAATGAATGACGCGCTCAAAGAAAAAAATAGTTAATTATTGAAAAATTGAAAGATTAAGTTAATAGGAGAAAATTATGCAGATCCAGAATCCTGTATTACCCGGTTTTAATCCGGATCCCTCAATTATTCGGGTGGATGATACTTACTACATCGCCACGTCAACATTTGAATGGTTCCCAGGAGTACGCATTCATGAATCAAAGGATTTGGTTCACTGGAATTTAGTTAAGAATGTCCTCGATACGACTGACATGCTTGATATGAAGGGGAATCCATCTTCTGGCGGTATTTGGGCACCAGACCTGTCGTATGCGGATGGTAAGTTCTGGCTGATTTTCACGGATGTGAAAATCACAGATGGTAACTTCAAGGATATGAAGAACTACCTGACAACGGCTGAAACGATTCAAGGCCCATGGACAAAGCCAATTTTGATTAACGGTGTTGGCTTTGATGCGTCACTATTCCATGATGATGACGGTCGCAAGTATTTGGTACAACAAACATGGGATCACCGTGAATATCGTCATCCATTTGATGGGATTACGTTGACAGAATTTGACACTGACACGATGCAGTTGAAGCCAGAAACGGCACGGACGATTTTTGCCGGCACCGATGTGAAGTTAGTCGAAGGCCCACATTTGTATAAGATTAATGGTGAATACTACTTGTTCACGGCAGAAGGTGGCACAATCTTTACGCACCAAGAAGTGGTATCACGTTCAAAGACATTAGATGAACTATCATTTGTCGTGGAACCGGATGGGCCATTTATCACCAACTTTGATACGCCAAATTCTTATTTGCAAAAGCAAGGCCATGGTGCCTTGGTCTCAACACCAGGTGGCGAATGGTACTATGCTTCTTTGACGGCGCGTCCATGGCATCATGCCAACGAAAGTGCCACAGATCCACGTGGTTGGTCAACGTTGGGTCGTGAAACAGCGATTCAAAAGGTTGAATGGGACGATGCAGGTTGGCCTCGGATTGTCGGCGGTCATGGTGGGCAAACGTTTGTTGACGCACCAAAGGATGCGATTGTGACAGATGCACCAGCAGATCATTCACAACATGACGAATTTGACACACCAACGTTGGATATTAACTGGAACACGCTACGTGTACCATTTACTGACAAGATGGGGCATACGGGTGATGGCAAGTTAACCTTGATTGGACAAGGTTCACTGGCCAATACGTTTGATTTGTCCTTGATTGCCCGTCGTTGGCAAGCCTTCTACTTTGATGCGGAAACAAAAGTTAAGTTTGACCCGTATTCTTATCAAGCAATGGCTGGGTTAACGAATTATTATAACCATTCACACTGGTCATGGATTTTCATTACCAAAAATGATGCCGGCCAAAATGTCATCGAAGTGGCCGAAAACAAGGGTGGTCTTCGCAACGGCAGCTACACGTCATATTTGCGTGATCAAGCCCCAGTCATTCCTGACGGGACAGAATACGTCTACTTTAAGTCGGAAAACCGTAAGGAAACGTATACGTACTACTACTCATTTGATGGGGAAACTTGGCATGCAACCGGCGTTGAATTAGATGCTGCGGTGCTATCAGATGACTATGTTGTCCGCGAATACGGCGGCTTCTTTACGGGCGCCTATGTTGGTTTGGCCGCGGTGGATTATTCAGGCTACGGTTCAACAGCAGAATTTGCGTACTTTGATTACAAAGAGCTGGGAGATCGTGTGCTGGCTGATGGCTCGTTCTCATGGGAAAAGTCAGAACAACGTTTTGATTAAGGCAGTTAAATGGATCTTCACAGAAGATCCATTTTTTATTGGTCACAAAACGTGCAGGCGTGACGTTCAAGGTACGGCTTGATGGATAGGTTGTGTTCACGTACAATAGAATCAATATATAATCGAACAAGTCGTGTAATGACTGCTGATAACGCGTTGTCGTGACTTGGTTATCCGACGACGCTGGTCGCAAAAATAGTGATTTGTAACATCAGTCCTTTGAAATGGAGTGTTAGCCAACATGGATAAATCAGATCAACTCACCATGAGAGATCACAATCAACGCTTAGTGCTGCAAGCGTTATTTAATGCGAAGGAAACGTCACGGGCGCAATTGGCCGTCGATTTAAACCTGCATAAATCAACCATTAGTTCAATTTACCGTGATTTGGATAAATTAGGGTTTATTGAGGACCTGGGTGAAGGCACCACCACTGAGACTGGTGGGCGTAAAGCCAAAATGATTCGGTTTAATCGGCAATATGGCTATGTGATGAGCTTTGATATGGGGCGTTATCATTTGCGCATGGCTTTAGTCCGCCTTAGTGGTGAAGTCATTTCTCAGAGTGCAGAATTAGTGGATGGGCGGGCCGTTGATGAAGTGCTCGCACTGATGAGCCAACACGTGAAGGCCCATAAAAATAAAAAGCATGGCACCCAAGAAGGTTTAATGGGGATTGCTGTGGGGATTCACGGCGTGGTGAATGATAATCAAGTTGTGTATTCGCCGTTTTTTGATTACCGTAACGTCGATATTGCGGCAACGCTTGAAAAAGTCGGTGGTGTGCCGGTGATGTTAGAAAATGAGGCGAATTCAGCTGCTGTGTATATTCGTGATTATCATGATTATTATCGGACAGCCCAGTATGATAATTTAGTCGCCTTGAATATCCATTATGGTATCGGTGCTGGTATCATTATTGATGGCCAGCTTTATCGCGGGATGCAGGGGGATGCCGGTGAAGTCGGGCGCAGCATTGTGGCCATGGCACACAATGCGCCGATTCGTGTCGAAGATTTATATTCCGAAGATGCGATGCTGGCCCGACTCGCAGCCCTGACGGAAGAACCAGTGGCCAATCGCGATGCGTTTGTTACTTTTGCTAACCAGAACAATGCGGTGAGCACGCGATTGTTAGAGGATTGGGTGATTGGTATTGCCCAAGTGGCCTATAATATTATTCAAACGACTGCGCCCCAAGCTTTGTTTATTCATTCGCGGTTTATTGCGGAAATGCCTAATTTACTTGGTCGTGTGATTGAAGCGTATCAACATATGAACCCAACCAATGAGAGTGAAATTTTATTTGCCAATCGCTCGGTCTATGAAGCCACCCTACTTGGTGGTGCGGCCGCGATGACGCGGAGAATCCTTGATTTAGAGGAACTGCCATTAATATTCACACACTAAAACCCAGTCATGGGTTTTTTTGGTATCTCGTAAAATTTAATGGGATAAATTTACACAAAAAGGGTTGCGCTTAGAAATGAAAGCGTATACAATATAGTTGTAAGTTGGGTGGTTAAACCAACCAACGTAAGATTAAATGGTTAAGGACGTTAATGTCCAGAAGGAGTATTACATGTCAGAATTGTTTTCATTTCCAAAAGTGACTTATGTTGGCAATCAGTCACTTACAGCTGGTGATGGCTACCATTACTATAACGCTGATGAAGTTGTTGCCGGCAAGAAGATGAGTGAATGGCTCAAGTTTTCAGTGGCTTACTGGCACACAATGGATCAACGTTTGACGGATCCGTTTGGTGAAGGCACAGCAGTACGCCCATGGGATAATGCGGGTGACGGCGATGAAATGGCCGCAGCGTTGGCAAAAGTCGACTACATGTTCGAATTTTTGGACAAGACAGGTATCGAATATTTTGCTTTCCACGATCGTGACTTGGCACCAGAAGGTAAGACATTAGCCGAAACAAATGCGAACCTTGACAAGGTGATCGACAAGATTGAACAAAAGATGCAAGAAACTGGCAAGAAGGTGCTTTGGAACACAGCCTCACTCTTCACTAACAAGCGTTTCTTGGCTGGTGGAGCAACCACACCATTTGCCGAAGTCTTTGCTTACGCCGCTGGTCAAATTAAGCACTCACTTGATATCGCTAAGCGTTTGGGTTCAGAATCTTATGTTTTCTGGGGTGGTCGTGAAGGTTATGACTTCCTTTTGAACACGGATACAAAGCGTGAATTAGACCACATCGCTGCCTTCTTCAAGTTGGCTAAGGACTATGCTGATGAAATTGGCTACACAGGTCAATTCTTGATTGAACCAAAGCCAAAGGAACCAACACAACACCAATATGACTTTGATGTGCAAACAACGATTGCGTTCTTAAAGACGTATGGCTTGGAAGACACATTCAAGTTAAACTTGGAAGGTAACCACACTTACTTGGCTGGTCATACTTATGAACACGAAGTGCGCTTTGCACGCGAAGCTGGTTTGTTGGGATCACTTGATGCCAACATGGGTGACAAGCTCACTGGTTGGGATATCGATGAATTCCCAAATGACATTTACGAAGCCACATTGGTCATGTATGAATTCTTGAAGAATGGTGGTTTGCCAACAGGTGGTTTGAACTTCGATTCAAAGCCACGTCGTCAAAGCTTTGAATTTGAAGATCTCTTCTATGCACACATTGCTGGTATGGATACGTATGCTGCTGGTTTGAAGGTGGCAGCTAAGTTGATCGAAGATCAAGTCATCGAAAACATTTTGAAGGAACGCTATGCCTCATTTGATTCAGGTATCGGCGCAGACTTTGAAGCTGGTAAAGTGACATTGAAGGATTTGGCTGCCTATGCGGAAAACAAGACAGATGACGAAATCAATGCAACATTGAAGTCAGGTCGCCAAGAACAAATTAAGGCCACATTGAACAACTACATTTTCTCAGTGTTGGGCAAGTAAGCATTTAAATTAATCCGATTATATATCCTCCCAAAAAATAATCTCCTCTCCTTAAATTAAATTTCCAACCAAAATTAACATATACCGATTTAACCACCAACGCATTGAACTGGTTGTGTGGAAAAAGGCATCGTAACGGACGTTGCGATGCTTTGTACATAGCATGCAGGATAATATTGATGATCATCGTCAGTGATACTGCATGCGAATAATTTTAGTCATGAAAGTCAATTGGAGAAAAAGTATGACACAAGTTGTATTAGGTGTCGATCTTGGCACATCATCTGTTAAAGTTTCTGCTGTGGATCGTGAGGGTCAAATTGTTGCGCAGCAAAGTTTTGATTACCCACTGTCACAGCCACATCCTGGCTGGTCTGAACAAAATCCTGAAGATTGGGTGAATGGCACAACAGTTGCCATTGTGAACTTAATTTTAAAGGACGGCATTAAGCCAGAAGACATTGCGGGGATCTCTTATTCTGGTCAAATGCACGGGCTGGTCTTGTTAGATGAACATCATCAAGTGTTGCGGCCAGCAATTTTGTGGAACGATACCCGCACGACCAAGCAAACGCAAGAAATTGCGGATAAGATGGCAGACAAGTTTGTCGCCATTACGCGTAACCATGCTTTGGAAGGGTTCACATTACCTAAGATTCTTTGGGTTAAAGAAAATGAACCAGAAATTTTCAAGCAAGCGACAACATTCTTGCTCCCAAAGGATTATCTACGTTACCGGATGACGGGTAAGTTGGCGATGGATTATTCAGACGCAGCCGGAACAGTCGCGCTGGATGTCGCCGGCAAGACATGGTCACAAGAAGTCCAAGAAGCATTTGATCTACCAGCGTCATTCTTCCCAGAATTAATTGAATCAACAGATTTGGCGGGTAATATTTCAGATTCATACGCCTCATTCTCTGGTCTAACAACCGCCACAAAGATGTTTGGTGGGGCAGCCGACAATGCAGCGGGTGCTGTAGGAGCTGGTTTATTGCAACCTAATATGGTGATGTCATCGATTGGGACATCAGGCGTGGTGGCTAAATTTGAAGCCCAGCCAGATGTTGATTATCGCGGTGATATCCACTTCTTTAATCATGCGATTCCCAACACTTTTTATTCAATGGGTGTGACCTTAGCAGCCGGGGATGCTAACGCTTGGTTCAAGTCTGTCTTTGGACAAGATATCCCATTTGCGGAATGGGTAAATGCTGCAGCAGAGTCATCAGTTGGGGCGAACGGGTTGATCTTTACGCCTTATATTTCTGGTGAACGGACGCCTTATCCAGATGCTGATATTCGTGGTAGCTTTACGGGCATTGATCGAACCCATCAACGCGCCGACTTTATTCGCGCCGTGTTGGAAGGCATTATTTTCAGCTTTAAAGACATTATGACGATTTATGATCGTGAAGGCGCTGAATTTGATACGGTCGTCGCCATTGGCGGTGGGGCCAAGAGTCCTTTGTGGTTGCAAATCCAAGCCGATATCTTTAACAAGAAGGTGGTCACACTGGCCAACGAACAAGGCCCAGGATTAGGGGCTGCCATGATTGCGGCAACTGGACTAGGTTGGTATGACTCAGTTCAGCATGCGGCGCGTGAAATTATTTCATTTGGCGCAACCTATGAACCAAATCCTGAAGCGGTAGCTAATTATGAGCAAGTCTATGCGATTTACCAACAAGTCTATGCGGCAACAAAGACTATTTCACATGATCTTATGGCTTATCGACGCCAACTTAAAAACGCCTAAGAACGGGCTCATTAGCCTACGGTATCAGTCATTGTCACTTGAGTAACGTGATCATCGTGCGCAAATCTATGAAAACGCTTGATACTATCAGCTATGTCTGGTATGATAGTATCTGTTATGGAGAAGTACTCAAGCGGCTGAAGAGGCGCCCTTGCTAAGGGTGTAGACGTGTTAAAGCGTGCGAGGGTTCGAATCCCTTCTTCTCCATTTAGCATTTCATGGCGTTGCATAAGGTTGCAAAAACCTTGATGTAGCGCCTTTTCTTATGAAAAACGTTGCACTGTATTTCATAGCATTTCACACAAAATGGGAAACTTTTTGGGAAACATTTTAAATAAGCAAGTAAGCAGTGTAACGGCGTTTAAGCCGTTTTTTTTTTGCAAAAGTGGGAAACAACAGCACATAAACTAAAATGTGGTACATAATCAGCATATATACATTTAAATATAAATATATACAGTATAATAGTCATATCTCATAAAGTAGGTGGACTAATGAAGATAGACATGAGTAATCGTGAGTTATTGGTTTATTATTTTTCAGGTGCGTTGGAGGATTATTTAGATTATCTCAAACCAAAAGGCGCAACAAATAAATACAGGTCGGACACTATCCGTTTCATATGTGATGTGAAAGACAGACTGGATCCATTTAAACAAAAACTAACACCAGAGTTAAAAGACATGTACAAGCTCAAATATCGAGAAAAGGAAGCATTTGGAGAGTTCTACAATGTTGTAGCACCAACTAACTATATTGTGGCATTAAATAACGAATTAAATGCCATAGTCAGTAAGATAGAGCGACCACATGCAAGATTGTATAATGAGTGAGTCGATAAAGTAGCATGAATTCAGTCGTGTTAGAACATCACAAAAATTAATTTCAAGAATAAAGAAGTCAAATTTAACTAAATAATCAAATTTGATTTGAACATCAAAAATATGATATAGTAAATGTAATTAAATTTGAACGGTTGGGCGTAAGCTTCAAGAATGGTTAGTCGGGGAACTAGCTATTTTTGAGGCTTTTTAATGTTAGGAGAAAAAATGGAGTATCTATTAATTTTGTTGCTTGTTATAATTACGGTTATACTTGGGAAAATAGGCACTTGGTTTGGGTTGTCCGAGGTTGTTGGACAATTATTGTCTGGAATCATTTTAGGAACCAGTGGTTTAAATATAGTAGAACCAAGTTATTTCATTCACTTGTTTGCTGAGACAGGTATTTTCTTGTTAATGCTAAACTCGGGCTTAGAGTCTGATTTAAAAGAAATGAAGAAATATATTAAGGCCTCATCACTTATTGCAACCATGGGGGTGATATTACCCATAATTGCTTTCCCGATTGCGTTTTTATTGCTCGGATATAATATACAAGCTTCTATATTTGCTGGTGTTGTTTTCTCTGCAACTTCTATTTCCATCACATTGGCTGTATTAGCTGAACAAAAAAAATTAGCTACTTCAATGGGGGCAATTATGCTTTCGGCGGCGGTATTGGACGATATAATTGCTTTGTTTGCTGTAACGTTGTTCTCTGTCTTTGTAGGTGGCGGTACATTAGGGATAAATAGTTTATTGCCCTTATTTGCTTTTGCGTTAGGAATAGTATTGAGAAAATTTGATTTTTCTGATAAGGTTGGCGTTTTAAGTACAAAAATTGGTAATTGGTTATTCTATCCTGTATTTTTTGGATCTATTGGCCTTGGAGTTGCAATTCAAGGATTAGGAAACAAGCTAACAGCTATTATAATATTTAGTGCGTTGGCTGTTGTTACCAAATTTATCGGATCTGCGTGGGGTGCAAGGTTTTCAGGTTTAAATGTTAATGTTGCAAACGCAATAGGAGCGGGGATGATTTCTAGAGGCGAGATGGCTCTTGTAATTATTCAAATAGGCATATCATCACAGATTATTAATGAGGATACGTCAGCTGAGTTTGTTATTGCCGTAATTATTTCAACGATAATAGCACCCATAATTATGAAACCATTATTTAAAAAGGTCTGATATACCGATTTATAAGGACCAAGAGTCAAATTTGATTGAATGGCATCATCATTTTAAAGCCTCTAGCACATAACAGTGAGTTTAGTCATTTAAGACATCGTGCATTGCAGTAAAAGCAGTGCTTTTTGTTTGTAATAAAGAAACCTGATGAACGATAGGAAGAAGATTTATTGTTGTCAGATTCAAAGAAACTTTTTATTGTTATCTTGGTTGATTTGTTTCTGACTGATATTCGTTGTTGATAATTGAATACTTTGACAATGATTTGATGCTGAAAGAAAACACAAATGTAACGCACTAAACAAAGAAATAAGTTGAAATTCAATAAGTGATTTATGAAAATATAGAAATTTTTGGATCACATAAAGTCATTACCAATGTCGTTAGGATTTATAGGGGTGGTAAATTAGTTGACCAGTTTGCTAAAAAAGTATGATATATTACTAAAAAATCAGGTACATATGCCCCTAATATTTGTGTTTATAAAACGCCCCCGCCCATGGTGTTGGAGGGGAGCGTCACAAGGTGGCGTCCTGAAATCTTACGAATGCAAAAATCAAAACTTTTTATAAGGCGTTTTTAGGATATAGAATGCTGATATAAAGGCATTTTTAACTAAAAATATACGTTTAGGGGTAGCACAAACATACCACTAAATTGTTGATTTTGATGTAATATTTTGTTTTGGAGAGGACACGCATATCTATAAAAGTAGGGTAGGAATAAGGGGTACTTTTTACGGTAGTTTTAATGTAATGGGTGTTAAACCCTTGTGGCAATAGTGTTGAAAGTCCGTTTTTTTAGAAATTAACATGCTAAAAACATTGATATAACAGTATTCTTAAAATTTTATCAAAAAAACAGAATGCCTATATATCAACGTTTTTAGGGTATCCCCCCTATAAAAAAAGTTTTCAAAATTGAACATTTTTACAAGATGACGATATGTGAGCGCTCTCCCAGATAGCAAAGTGGGGCGGGGGTGTAAATTATATAAGACAACAAGTGTAAACTAAATTATTTATTACTGATTCATTTATCGTTGAGTATGCACTTTGTTTCAGAGTGCTAAAATGGGTCACAAATATTTTGCTATGCTTTTGAAGAGGAATGGTAGTTAGATAGTTCGAGGTCATTTGAAACGACCACGAGCGGAGTTGGTTATAAATTTGATTGATAACGGATATATTTTCATCCCCGTATCAGTGATTAAGATATAACTTGTGTATTTGTTTCAAAACTAGCTAGATAGCGTGTAAATTTGCGTTTGATATATTGATGAGTGTATTATACTAGACAGACATTAAACGCTTAAAATGGCTGTAACAGCGTAATGAAATGCATAACAAAAGGCACGGAATAGATTATATAAGTTCATGCCTTTTATGTTTATGCGGATGTGTAATTTAGGGGATGATATACAATAATTTAATGTTAAAAAATAGAGTCATAAAGAAAAACATTGAGCACGACAATCTGATAGAAATTACTTAAAATTCTGAATTCACAACGGGTTTCATGTCTTTCAATAGAATTTTATTGTATGAGAACCAAGCAAATCCGTTTCTATCTTTTCCAGACTGTTCTTCAGGTAGTTTATGGTAAAAGTCATAACAACATATTGCAGCACGTGAAAGAGAATGTTTGTGTCCGCAACGACATAATACTTGGTTTTTGCTGTCAATCACAGTAACCTCTATTTTAGGATCATCTTTGAACTTTAGTTTTGCACCCACGGGAATGGATAAATAATGAAAACTTCTATTAGGACGTTGTCCTGTTTTGCGTACAACATTTGGCTTGTAAATTCCAGTTATTCTCGCATTGTATTCATTCGGTTTGACATATTCAGCATGAGGGTCATTAAACAATAATAAATCAAAAACACTTTTAACTTGATTAAAGTTCGCTTTAAAGTACTCTTTTGACAAACTGTCGCGTTTATCAGCAAGGGACTTATGCAATAGTCTTTCAGCTTTTTTAAAGTTCGTTATTTTTAGAGCAAATAGTAGCAATGTAGGCTTACTATCTGGAATACCCGTGTTATTAAATTGCTTTAGCCTGTTGTCAAGATTGGTAGTTTGACCAATTTTGATGTAGCCCGGAAATGATTTGTTTTCAAGGGCGTATACGTAACCAATATCTGTCATAGCAAGAAATACTTTCCAAACTTTTTAACGTGAACGCTTGGCACGTATGTACGCACTCTGTGAGTGCTTTTTTATTGTTTTATTGGCGCAGTGGCGACGATTGAATAGGTGGGCATCCATGGACCAGTCCACCAACCAATAATGCCATAAGTCTTATGTTTTTGAATGCTGTAACCATTAGATTGTAGCACTGAGATATATTCATTTTTGTTATGTCCTGTATCAACAATTATCAGCATTCCGCCAGACTTTAAGACACGATCTGCTTCATTCAAAGCGTCTTTACGTGCTGAAGCAGGTTTAATATTATGAAGTGCTAAGCTTGTGACAACAAAATCATATTGGTTTTCTTCAAAAGGTAGATCTAACATGTTCGCTGTTTGAACATCTGCTACCCGTGATAACTTTTTTGATTCGATGATGTCATTTGTATTTTTCAGGCTATTATTTGATTGATCTTTATTAAGCCATAAGTCAATACCCGTTGCATGTCCTTTTTCTGATAGATGTTGCGCAAATTTCAACAGCACAAGGCCATGTCCAGTCCCTAAATCCAGCACCTTACTATTTTCGGGGATAGTTAAATCAGCAATGATGCTGTCCCATATCATGGATTTTCCACGTATTGAGGTGTGTATGAATATCAAGCCGCCCAAAACCATGATGATACCGTAAAAAAGAGTCCATAGATAACCGCTATAGTTGCTAAATAAAGCAAATAAGCAAGCTAGCAAACCAACAATAATATAAAGAATTGGCACCAATGGTGCATCTAATCCCTGCTTTTTTAGTTTATTCATTTTCATCCCCCAAAAAGACGATATTAGTTTAAATTTGCACTTATGTAAGCACTCACTGAGAGCTCTTTTAATTTTGGATAGATTTTAAGAAGTAATTTATTTGTCTATTGTTTTTTAAAATCACAACATTTTTTGTATTTTGAACAGCAGCAAGCATTTTGATTATTGCAGGCTTTCGTTTCTTGTTAAATGTCCATATCCAACGCACAAACTCAAAGTCAATTTTTTCAGGGCAGTTATCGTGCATGTCTGGTCGAGAGCGCCCCTTATAGTGAATATATCTTTTCAACACGTTGTACAGACACATTACTCTACTACGATCTATAAAAATAATGGTGTCGGCTTTAGCTACTCGCATATCAAGCGTGGCGCTATAATTACCGTCTATAATCCATTGGTCTTTATCTAAGACATTGTTAATGATATGGCGTTGTTCATCTTTACTGCTCATTTCCCAGTTATCATGCCATAAAAGGGCGTCTAAATGGAAAACTGGAACGTCCATTTTGTCACTAAGTTTTCTAGCTAAAGTTGATTTACCAGAACCACCACAGCCTATAATCATAATCTTGTTGTGTGTCGTCATTTGAAGTATCCTTGTAAGTCATCCCCGCCCATAGTTGGAACAGGGAAACAATTCACAGAGTTGGCTTTCTCGTTAAAATAACGAGTTATTTTTTCGTTTTCAGTCGCTTGCTGATAGTAGGTGTCTTTTTAACTGTCAGCTTGGATAATCTGTTAATGGTTAAAAAGTGCTATTAATAGATTGATTACTCCGGTTGCAGTAAGTAGTACGCCCGCAATCTGATATCGTTTGTTATTGTCTCGCTTAGATAGCGTAATAAAAGTTGTACCAGAAAAAAGAAACGTTAGTGCTAGAAAAAATACTGACATAGTGTCAACTCCTATATATTCTTCAAAACAGCACTTTCAAGCGACATAGGAATGCCAAAGTAATCCATGAAGTCATAAAGCTTGCTGTATCTGTCTGTATTCTCGTCAAAGTAGAAATCAGCTAACATTTTAAACGCATAAGCATTAGCGCTAATTTCAGCATCATTTTTAGCTAAAGGTGAGAACGCATAAGTTTTGTGTTGTTCGCCATTTAGAACGTGTTGTAACTCATGAAATTGCCTAAAAGGGAGTGAAAATTTTGTTTGAAAGTTAGGGTTGATAATAATTACGTTGTCAAAAGGGGATGCAACATCTGGATCTGATTCTTGGCCACACACTTCAAACATTCTTATTTGACAATCAGGCGGACGTTTAGCATTGTATTCAATCACTACATCTTCAAAGAATTCAAGTGGGGAAGTATAGTCTAAATATTCATACATTTATTTCTTACCCTCACGCATAGTCCGTAGGGTCGCGATAATTGCTTGTTTATACTCCTCTGATAGTTCTTTACCCTCAAAAGACATAATTAACTCATCATCAGCTAAATCTACGTGCTTAACTTTGGTGTCTCCATCAGTAGATCCATTGAGAGTCGTTTTCAGCGCGTTATCTGTTTTACCTTGTAAATACTCTACTGTAGTATCTAACGCGTCAGCAATCAATGAGAGCATGGCAAAAGAGGGAGTATATTTATCAGTTTCAATTTGTGCAATGCTTGAACGTGAAGAATTAACTAATTCAGCTAGAGAAGTCTGAGTTAGTTTTTTTATTTTGCGCTGTTCTTTCATGCGTTCTGATGTTACAGACATATTGGCACCTCGATTAAATGTTAAGGATTTATAAAGTGCTTAATCAAAAATGAAACTCAATTAAGAAACTTTAAAGTGTATTGTACAGTTAGCTAACAAAAGTTATGGTTTAATTATTTAATGTTAGTTAAACGAACAAAATGTATTTACTTGTACAGTGAATACACACATATCATACCAGACAATACAGGTCAATTAAAGGTAAATTAAAGGTAAATAGAGACATTTAAGTGCAAGAGTGAACCACTATAAAAGCAACGAGATAGGAGAAATATCATGACAGTATCAAACGCATTGTTAACAGAACAGGAAGTTATCAAGGACACGAATAGCGCATTGGAAGAAATCCAAGAAACGTTAGCACTCTCATTGGTTGATAGTTTGAAAGCAGGCGACCACATCACAACACCAACAGTGATTAACATGTTGAAAGATTTGGAAGACATGCAACTCAAATATTATGAACGTCTCGAAGATAACGAGAAGGTGCAAGGCGATTTAGAAAATCAAGCACAAGCAGAACAGGAGGAACAAGTATGACATTATGGGTAGCACAAGTAATCGGACTTGTCTTTGTAGTTGTTAGCGCATTTATTATAGGCGTTGTCGTCGGCGACAGTTTAAAGGAGGTACACAAGGTATGAGCAACCTGTATGTGAGAACTTTAGAACGCATATACAAGCCACTGATTGATATTGCTAACAGTGACAGAGTATCAGGGAACGAACAGGCACAGTTTGAAATCATGCAAGCTTATGAGCTGTTAGACAGAGCAACAACACGGCTAATTATTAGGAGATGATATGGCAGTAACGAATGATGACTTAATGGAAGAATTGGCAGAGCTATCTTTTCAACTAAGACAACATAATCATGTCTGGAAACGAGCTGAGAAAGTGGCAGAGCATTTTGATGTAAGTCTAGGCACGGTTAAAAGTTGGAAACGGCAGGGACTGATCACAGGCTATAAGCACGATAAGATTGTGATTTATGATATTACCGCCATTGAACGTGAGTTGTTTAAAGTGAATAAATAGAAAGGACAGCAAAGCATGAAAAAGGGCACAAAAAAAGTTATCACATCCCCGCCAAGGAAACAGTGATAACCGACCACAAACGCCCATATCATGGCTTTTGCTATACACATTTTAACATGAATAAAGATAAATTACTAAAAGTTTGGAATTTAGATCTACAAACATTATCGGGCGAGGCACAAAGAATACAAGCGTTAGCTCATACACTTAATAAAGCTATTGAGGGCGGAGAGCTTGATACCGAGTACATTACGGATGTTGTCGATATTATGGCAGGTTTTGCGATTGATATTGTGAACAAAGCTGGTGAGCTGGAGGTGGGACAATGACAGACACACCACTATCAAACATTGAGCAACAGATACTCAATACATTACCCGCAGGACGAGCGCAAGCAATCACATTGGAGAAATTAGCTTACTTATTGCAGATTAACAAAAAGCGTGTGAGTGATATTGTCGCAGATTTGCGTAAGCGTGGTTATTTAATTGGTAGTAACCGCCAAGCGCATGGTGGCATGTATCTCATTGTCACAAGTAACGAGTTTTGGGAGACAGTCAACACGTTACAAAAGAGCGTTAATAGTCAACAGACAATCATTAATGCGTTGTTGAAGCACGAAGAAAGATTTGCGAGGGTGTAATCATGGATAAGTGGTTATATACCAAACAATATCAACAGGCAGGCGCTTATATTTTTATGGCGCTACCTTATCAAAAGCATAATGCGGTCGCGGGTGGCTTTCATAATAGTTTTAACAGTGAAAATGAATTAAGTCAGTGGATCAGTCAATACCCAGAATATTTGAGTGGCAACGTGGGTATTGATTTATCAAAAAGTCAATTAGTGGTCATTGATATTGATAAACATAAGCACAATGGCATGCAGAGTATTAGCGCATGGTTTAGAGCACACAGCATTAATCCAGAGACTATTCAAGAAACGTATATTGAACGCACACCAACAGGTGGACTACATGTCTTTTATCTCATCGCCAGCGGAAGAGATAAACCGAAACATGTCATTAATGTGATTGACGGTGTGGATGTTTTAAGCAATACAGCAGTTATGACAGCACCGTCAATTATGAAAGACGGTGAATATCGACAAATTACACCTTTTGAGACAATACAGGAAGCCCCAGATTGGGTGTATCAGCTTGTAAACTATCACGGTGGTACAAATACACCAGATGCGAAGCAAACAAGCAGATACAACAATATAGACCGTTGGCTAATGGTTAAAAACGGCTTTGAGACAGGACAACGCAACGACCAAGCGATGAGCTTAGCAGGCTACTTATTTGCTTTAGACGTTGAGCCACAGAGTATTTATGACATTTTACAAATAACTAATGAACGCAGTAACGAACCATTACCCCATGAGGAACTAGGCAAGGTGTATATGAGCGCCAGAAAGCGTGAGGAACGTAAAAGAATGAGGATAAATAACTATGGCAGAGATTAACACAGCACCGCTACCACAGCAAAACAACATGCCCGACTGGTTGAATGTGGACGAAAACGGCAACGTGAAAGGCATTGATACACTCAAATTAAGTGAAACAATCATAAAGAATAATCCTATCCTTGGCGTACCTTTTAATGGGAGTATCAGATACTACAAATATAATGGTATATCTTGGGAGAACTTGACCGAGAAATCGGCACGGGCATATATCGAGCGTGAAGCGTTGGAAAACTTGAAGCAATATAACGCTTACAATGTGAAACGTATGCAGGATGTTAGCAAAACAACGCTTATTCAAACGATTAGCGAACATAACCCGTTTGAAGACCAACGAACCGACATTATAGCGTTTAAAAATGGTACTTATGAGATTGAAAACGGTAGGATCACACCTAATAAAGAATCATATTATCTAGTTAATGGCCATGATATTGATATTAACAAGGATGGGCAAGCGCCTAATATTGAAGCGTGGGGCAGTTATTTATTTGGTAATTCATGGCAATTTATCAAAGAGTTGTTAGGGTATGCTTTCATCCCTGAGTATAAGACTTTTAATACTATTGCAATCATTGTGGATGAAATGGGCGGTACGGGTAAAAGTTATTTCTTTGACACAATCGTATTCCCATTGTTAGGCACTAAAAACATTGTGGCCAAAGATATGGATACAATCGCAGGTAGTAATGGTAAGAGTGCAAGATTTGGACTGATCGGATTGTTTGAGAAGTTGAGTAATATTCATTTAGATTTGCCAGATACCCGTATTGAAGTACCTGACACGTTAAGGAGCTTATCAGGTGGCGACAGAATAGATGTTGAAGCTAAGAACGCAGACGCCTTAAGCTTGAAATTCTATGCTTTGTTACTGTTTGGAGCTAATCAAACACCTAATATAGCGGTTAATGTGGCGTTATCACAGCGTGTCAAGATTGTACCTGTGACAGCACCGAGAGCCAGAGAGCGGCCACAAGAACAAGCTAAGCGAGCGTTACTATGGGATGAAAAACAAGCCGTTAATGAAGTGGGCGCGTTTGCATATAGTGTATTAACAGCCTATCAGCAAGCCAAGCAACGGGGCAAGTTTTCAACTAGTGATGAGATTGAGACAGCAACGAGGGAATGGCTAGAACGTCAAGACTTGGTAACAACATTCTTAAAAGACGTGAGCCGTGAAGTAGATGACGTTTACAGTGGTGGCGCTAGTATTTCTCAAACGTGGGACTTATTTCAATTATGGCTACAAGAGAATGGGATACACAGCAAGTTACAACGTAAGCAGTTTAATATTCGTATGGAGCAACTAGGCTATACAAAAGTTAGAACACGTTCACATCAAACAGCAAAAGCAACAGACAATCCCGTTTGGAGTTGGGAAAACTTAGATTTAAAGCCGTATTTTGATGATTAAGCGAAAATATGTGCCACGAAAACAGGGGTTCAACCTATGGTGTGAGTGCGTTTGTGACATAAAAAAGCTCTACCAGTGCCAAAGTCAAAACGCTGTAATGCTTGTGGCGCAACGCTTTAACCCCTTGTGCCATTTGTGTCATTGTTTTTCATAAAAAAATAAATAGGCCTATATAGTGTGTAGTATGAAAAAAAGTTGGCACATTTGGTACAAAATTAAAAAGCCTTTTATATCAAGGGTTACAGGCGACATAACGCAAAAAAAAGACGCACATCATAGGGTGTATTTTTGGTACAGACACCAAAATTAGCAGAAAACAACCAAAAAGGGGATGAAATGAATTATTTAATAGGAATTATATTTTTAGCGTTGATTGGTTATATCTTTGAGTAACGGAGACACATAAAGTTTTTAAAACAGGTCAATTATAATCAAGAGACACGCCACATTATGACAGATCATGAGATATTTTTACTAAAACATCAAATAGGCACGTATGTGTACTCACTTGAAACGTTGGGATATTCTCAAGATAAAATTAACAAGGGTGATTATACAAGGCATGGAGTAGTAAGCATTTAAATGTTGGAAAATGTCGGAATAAAAACCTGCTTAAACCTGCTACTTTCAAACGACAAAACCTCACAAAACCTTACTTTTTTTTGAAAGGAGACGACATGACAGCAAACACAGAACAGCACCAGTTATGGCCAAAGTGGCTCAAACGTAGCCAAGCACATCAATATATCAGTGTAGCGGATAATACATTCATCAAGCGGTATGTTCAAACGGGCAAAGTTAAGGCTTATCCGACAGAACACGGTATACGATATGATCGTGATGAAATAGATGAAGCAGTGCGTCGTTATTATGACTAGGGTAATTTAAAAAAGTATTAAGCATAAACCAAAAAATAAAACAGTGTGAAATAATGAAAGCGTGTGAACATGCTTTTTTATTTTATCTAAATCACTGCTCACTTGCTGGTAAGGGTAATTTATGAAAGTACAACAAATTGATACAAAGAACGGTAAAACATGGCAGGTTGACGGCTACCTCATAAGTGATCATCAACAAATTAGAATAAAAAAGCGGGGATTTGATAGTAAAAGGACAGCACAGCAATGGTTTAATAACGAGAGTGTGTTATTTGAGAACGGCGAAAGTAAATACAATAAAAAAACAACTCCCAACGTTATGACCGTTAAGGAGCTGTATGATATGTGGTTAGGGACTTATCAGCATACTGTCGAAGAAAGTACGCTCAATAAGACAATGAATGTGTTCAACATCCATATCATCCCCGAATGGGGAAGTACATTGGTAACTAATATAAAACCACTAGACCTACAACGATATATTAACACAATGCAAGGTAAAATATTGCATTATCGAAAGATAACAGGTTATTTCAGAAGACTGTTAAATATTGCAGTCCGTATGGATATGATAGATGTAGACCCATTTACTAAAGTAGACATGCCAAAAGAACGAAGGCAGACAAATAAATCCAAGCAATTTATGGATATTGACGAGTTCAAAGCCTTTGTAGAGGTACTAGACAGCCAATATAAATACATCAATCAGCAAGCATATACTTTATTGAGATTAGGTGCATTCACAGGGATGAGAACCGAAGAACTACTAGCATTACAGTGGGAACATGTAGACTTTGACAATGGTTATATCAGTATTATGCAAGCGCTAGGACGTGGGTTGAATGGAAGTACCTATATCAAAGCACCAAAGAGCCAAACAAGCAAACGAACGCTAAAAATAGATAACAAGATGTTAGTTGTGTTGTCTGATTGGTATGAAGTCAGCAACCATAAAAATGGAGATGATTATGTATTCAATAATCACGGGAATACGTTACAAGTCATGAGACCTAATAAGTGGTTGCATGATGTCAGTGACAAGTATAATGTTGCGGTTGGTTTATCCATGCACAAGTTACGTCATACATGGGCAACATTAGCACTCGACCAAGGGGCAAGCGTGAAACAGGTACAAACTTACTTAGGACATGCGGACGTGTCTATGACGTTAGATGTTTATAGTGACATCACAAAACGAGCTAGTGACGAGACAGGCAACATATTAGCAAAGTTAGATATTTAGGGAAACAAAGTGGTAAAAACCGCCATGAATGCTGGTATATAGGGGATGTAGTAACTCCCTTCTTCTCCACTACTATTTAAAAACGCTGTATCAGGTTTAAAACCTTGATGCAGCGTTTTTTTTGTGTAAAAAAAGCGTACGTAGGCGACAAGACGTACACTGTTAGTGAGGCGTTATTTTGAAGCATTAGTTAACTTTTAATTGACGTGCCGTTGCTGAAGACAAGCGCTCAATTAAGTCGATCCCTGCTGCTTCAGTTGCGTTACCAGTCGTGAGGACGGCAATCGTATAATTGCTGTCTTTTGTTTGGATATGGCCGATTGAATTCACAATCCAACCGTCATCGTCGTCCGAGTCCAACCAGCCGTTTTTGAGTTGTATCGTGGCATTATCAGGGATGCCTTTACTGATGCCCCAATCCTGGTCAGGATTCACATTAGCCATTAAATGGAGCACATAATGACGGTCTGAGCGATTTAGTGGTGACTTTTGACCATAGGCTAACGCATTAAGCAATTTAAGTTGGTCTTGTGCCGTTGTTGTAGTCATCCCCCAGGCATCCGGATTCATTTTACTTTGTGTCATGTGCAGAGCACTAAATAAATCGTCTGGGCCAGTATAACCATCTTGATAGGTATTTAATAGGGTAGTGGTGGCATCGTTGTCTGAGTCGACAATCATACTCTCTGCTAGTGTTTTTTCGGCTGGTGAGAGCGACGCATCATCAGACTGACTCATACGTAATAAGTTGGCCAAGACACTTACTTTGACAATACTAGCAGTGGGATAAGTTGCTGAAGTGTTGCTATTATAGATGGTGGTTTGTTTTGTGAGCGCATTATAGACACCAATATTCACATCTGAATCTTGGTGATGCAAGATCGTCTGCCATTGTTGTTTGAGGGCAGTGTCTGGTTGATGCTGTAATTTTTCGGATAACGCAACAACTTGAGAATCGGCAGTGGTCAAGGCGTTTTTTTCCAACAACCGGTGTATAATCAGCAGACTAAACACGAGGAGTAGGGGGACAAGTACGAGGGGGAATCTTTTTTTCTTGGCGTGGTTCATAGATTTTGGCATGCTTTACATTATTTTAGAGGGGTTGGGTGGCGTACGGTATCGGCAAGTCGTCTGCACACATGACGTCAAGACACAGTGTCTAGTGAAACCACTGACCGTTGCGGTAGTCGTGTTTTTTGGGGAAGCGCGAGGTGATCATGTTTACTATCTTACCATAGTTTTTAAGCCTAAAAGTATGATTAAGAACTTGGTGATGCCACAGTAAATACGTTTTATTTGGTTGTCTTATGAGTAGGTGTTGTATCGTCTCAAAACTAAAAAACACCAAAAAAATTGGTGTTTTTTAGTGTCATTGTTAATTTATCTGGGGGTTTAAATTTTTAACCCCAAAAATAATCAGTGCCATGGCTACCAATAGTAGGCCGACAAAGAGGCCGAAAACGCCACTGATGCCAAAATTGGCATCGAGTAGCCAACCGACCAAGAATGGTCCAATAGTTGCCCCTAAACGGCCAACGGATTGAGCTGACCCCATCGCAGTACCACGAATGGCTTGGGGAAAGAGGCTAGGCGTTAAGGCAATCAGAATGCCCCAAGCGCCAAGATCAAAGAACGATAGCCAAGCACCAGCAATCAAAATGACTGGTGTGCTGTGTGCCAGACCAAAAACGAGACTGGCAACGATTGTGCCCAGCAGATAAATACTGAGTAATTTTTTTAAGTTCATTTTGGTTAAGAGATAGGCAGCTAAATAGTAACCAGGCAGTTGGGCAATGCTCATCCCTAAAGTATAACCCAGTGAGCGTACCACGGAAAAGCCGCGTAAAACCAACACACTCGGCAACCAGAGGAAAATTCCATAGTACGTCAACATGATGATAAACCAGACGAGACTGATATTAAGTAAAGGCCAGCGGTGTTCGGGTGACCATAATGTCCGGAAAGCTGGCGTTGCTTGTTGCTTGGGCGTGATGGCATCTTCTGGGAGATGATGCCTGAGATACCAGGCATAAAGCGACAAACTAGCGGTTAAGAGTGCCGCCGTGCGCCAACCGAAGTGGGGAATCACTAAAAACGCGATCAGTGAAGCGATAATCCAACCATAAGCCCAAAAACTATCCACCAACACCAGCATTTGATGGCGTTTTGTGCCGGTATAGTGATCGGCAATCAAGGCGGCTGCAACGGGCAGTTCACCACCCAAACCAACGCCGGTAATAAAACGAATCACCATAAACCAAGCAAGATTTGGCGCAAAGGCCAGCGCTAAATTACTCAAAGAAAAGAGGACGAGCGTCCACATCAGGACGCGTCTGCGCCCAAAACGATCCGATAATTTACCACACAACAACGCACCAAGCATCATCCCCACAGACGTAATGGCGCCGACTAACCCAAGCTGGGTTTCGTTTAGCGTCCATTCTGCCTTCAATAGGGGCATCATAAACGACAATAAAGCGACGTCTAGCGCATCGATCATCCAGGCAGTGCCGACGACGAACAACAGACGTTTTGAATTGACCATGACAAAATCTCCTTCTTTGTTAATAAAAGTAAAAATAACTTTTATTAATTAAGGCGATTGTACACTAGCATTATTAAATAAGCAACTGATATTTTTTAGCTGGACGACCGGGGCGATTTTGGCTGCTGGAACCAAGTGGTCGTAGTAAGTGTTGATGATTCCGTAAAAAGTTAGAATTATCAGGCTCTTTTTTACCAAAACTTTCAAAAACATGGCGCGCCATTTTGAGTGTAAAGGCCGGCCCTAGGATCAACAAAATGGTCGGTTGATAGTCTAATTTATTGATAATGCGCTGGGTAGCGACGGTGAGTATCCAGTTATGATCAAACGCGAGGCGCTTGGTTGGATCTTGGTGGGTGATGTAGTCATCGGCAACAAGTGTTTGGAAAGCTAAATCTTGATATTTGAAGCTAAATAAGCCTGACGGGTGTTTTTTGAGTGTAAACCACTGGGCGTCTAGTGCACCTGGCCCCGGCTGGAGTGTCGGATAACTTGGTAAAAAGGTCATATAGCTGAGTGACAAGGCCCGCTCACCAGGCGAGCGGTTCGGCTCGGTAAATGTTGCGAGTTGTTCGGCGTGCACATTTGGCAAATCGAGACCAAGTTTTTCTTTGACAAGGCGTAAAGTAGCCTCGTGGGCACTCTCGTTGACACGTAACCAGGTCTCAGGCAAAGCCCAAAAATTCTGGAAAGGTGTATCAGCGCGTTTAACTAAAAGGAGTTTCACCGCTAGCGTCTCGGGGTCGAGACTCCAGATAACATTTGTGATGGTAATACGTGGTTTTTCAATTGGCGTTGTGGTCATAGTTGCTGCCTTTGGTTGTGTGATTTTGTTTATAGGGATTATCTTCATATTTTAACATTTTATCTCGGTTAACCGCAGCTTATCATGACGGGCTGCGGTTGAGATCCTGTGAACAAGGTGAATAAACTATTGAAAAATTTTTTTAATTTTTTAAGATATGGTAAGATTGATAGCAAGCTATCAAAGGGGGAAATAGGTAATGACAGCGTGGGGGGCCTTAGCTGACTTTTTTAAGCAGTATACCAATTTTCGTGGGACGAGTTCACGTCGTGCGTTCAATTGGGTTGTGTGGTTTTGGGGGAGTGTGTCTGTTATTGTGGCCAGCATCATCGTGGTAGTCGCTCGGCTGGGTGCTTTTTTTGGCCGACAAGCTGCAGCACAAACGGAAACGAGTGCGGTTGAAGCAACGGTGATGCTTGTTATGATGGTATCGTGTTTTATGTCAGTTATCGTTGTTTTACCAACCGTGGCGTTATACACGAGAAGGTTACACGATATGGGTTATTCCGGGTGGTGGCAAGTTGGGCCGTTGAGCCTGAATATTTTATTTATCAGTCTATCGTTAATCAGTCATTTGCAATCACCAATCTTGATGAAAACGTGGTGGTTACCAGTAATGGTGAGTTTATTACTGACGGTTTGGCTGTCGCTAGGAAAAACTAGCACCAGTCAACGTTATCGTTAATACAAAAAGCAACGACCATTTTGGTCGTTGCTTTTTTAGTCACCACGGACATCGCCGTGAACAAGATGTTTAAAGATATGGCGGTCAGCCCAAGCGATGTTACGACCTTGGAAAAAGAACGAGACAAGGGTGACTAAGCCAAGCGCTACAATTTGATGGCTAATGAGAAAGGCCACGCATGAAATACCAATCGCGACGATGAAATTGCTCATCTGGGCTTTTGACGCATCACCATGAAAATAGTCAAAACGCAAAATGTTTGTTAAGTCGTCTAGGGGATGTAAAACCCAATTTACGCGTTGATAAATGGAAATGGCAACACCAATCGTCCAAATGGCAAAAATATCGAGCAATAAACGCCAATACCAAGCAATGGCATCAACCCCTAATTTAACGAAAAAAGCCGCAAAGATGCCGACTAATAAACTAAAAGATAGCCCAAAAAGGACATTTCCTGTAAAACGGATCCAATTAAAATTCATGGCGAGAAACATATTTAAAAAAGCAATCGATGTGGCAAATAAGGCGAGAAAAATGCCGATTTGCCAGCCGGTGAGATGCGCCAGATTAGCCGCACCAGCCGTCCACGGTGCAGAACCCATGGCCGTTGCGACGCTTAACCCATTACCAAACGAATTAAGCATCAGGGAAATGGCAAAGAAACTGATTTTTTGCTTCAACCCAAGTTGGTAAAATTGACCGTCCAGATAATACATACATTTCTCCCGTTAATTGTCTTGCATTTATTATAGCAGTAACAACATATAAGCGTAATTGTTTACAAATTCACATATAAGGTGTATATTGTTTGTGAAATAGTTATCAAGAGGAGGGTATTAAAAGATGACGAAAGTAGCATTAGTAACAGGCGCTGGACAAGGTATTGGCCAAGCGATTGCGGAACGATTGGTTAAAGATGGCTTTAAGGTTGCCATAGTTGGCCGTCATTTAGACAAAGTACAAAAAGTAGCGGATAAGATTAACGACAACGGTGGCGAAGCCATTGCGATTCAGGCAGACGTAGCAAAACGCGCGGAAGTTTTTGCAGCAGTTGCTGAAACAAAAGAAAAATTTGGCGAATTCAATGTTATCGTCAATAACGCAGGCGTGGCACCAACAACGCCAATTATGTCGGTTACTGAAGAAGATATGAACTGGACTTGGGGGATTAACGTGAATGGTGTGGTCTGGGGGACACAAGCAGCCGCAGATGCCTTTATGTCACTTGGACACGGCGGTAAAATTATTAACGCAACATCTCAAGCTGGCGTACAAGGTAATCCTAATTTGACAGCGTATGGTTCAACGAAATTTGCAATTCGTGGTATTACGCAAACGACAGCTAAGGAATTAGCTGAATTTGGTATCACGGTGAATGCTTTTGCGCCAGGTATTGTTAAGACACCAATGATGTGGGACATTGCGCATGAAGTCGGTCAAAATGCTGGTCAAGATGATGAATGGGGAATGGCACAATTTTCTGATGGAATTACGCTTGGTCGTTTGAGTGAACCGGAAGATGTTGCTAATGTCGTGAGTTTCCTAGCTGGAGACGATTCTAATTATGTGACTGGACAAACAATTGTTGTTGACGGTGGTATGGTATTCCATTAAGCATAGATATAAAAAAGCGTAGCGTTAAAATATGTGGTGTACCCAAAAAGTTAAAGTAAAATAGTTTAGTTCATTAAGCGGCCAGTTGTCGGTATTCTACCGGTGAGTGGCCGTTTAATTTTGTTTGGATGCGTGTGTTGTTGTAATACAGTATCCACTTTTTAACGGCCTCTATCAACGCTTTAGCTGATGAATACTTGTTTAGTGGCCCGATTTCAACTTTAAGCTTATTAAAGAAGCTTTCCATCACCGCATTGTCTAGAGCAGTCGCACGACGCGACATGCTTTGGATAATGCGGTTTTTCTTTAGTGTTTTACGCCATGTTCTATGGCGATATTGCCAGCCTTGATCAGTGTGAATTGTTGTACGATACGAAAGTTTTGGCAATTGCGCTACGAGCTGATTAAGCGGTTGTAAGGTAAAGGCGAGATCTGGACGCGTGCTAATGGCATAGG
>OJJW01000115.1_pt1 | contig 28290 bp, 30 predicted proteins | sample 1596331 | NCBI WGS metagenome assembly OJJW01 (sample SAMEA4350156, study PRJEB24818) | metagenome | biome: human; feature: gut; material: faeces | place: Denmark | collected 2013-09 | reverse complement strand
TGCGTATGGCTATGTGGAACAATTAGCCGTTCACGGTGCCAAACAGGCCGCACGCGGTGGGCGGCGGCATTGCCGAAAAATCGACCTCACCAGATGCGATTTACGGCCCGAAAAAGGGGTGCTGCTGGCATCCACACCAACCTTTGGCTAAACGTCCCGTAAATCGAATCCTGTTAAGCCGCCTACCTGCAGTTTTGTGAAATTTGATACCACCGGGTGAGAATCATGTCCGCGCGGGGCGATATATTAGGTAAAACACCCGCGAGGAAAGGAATAGCCATGAGCGACGCACAGGAAATCGTTCAACGACTCGAACGCGAGATGGCAGACCGAGCTGCCGCCGTTGAGAAGGTTGATGCTTTCAAGGCTCAGTTCAACCAAACCATCAAGGCCTTCATGGTCGCAGACAGTGCGGTCCGCACCCTTGACGACCATGACAGCGAGATCGACGCCCAGATTGCAACTGCCATCGACGAGCATCTTCGCGCCATCGACATGCTCTGCCACTTCGGCATCGACGGTGGTTTCGGTAAGAAGCATCCGATCAAGGAGTACTAGACCGCTGCATGGCCATGGAAGTAAAGTAGAAGAGGGTCGAAACGAAGCAGTTCCCGGACAATTGGCGTCCGGCCAGACACTTCGGCTCGGCCCTTTCTCGTGCGTTTTTCCAGAAAAGCTCTAGAACATTTCTAGATGCATTCCGAAATGATTGCGAATCGCTTTTGATGCGGTGCCTAACGGCACCTATGATCCGCTCGCGAAGCTCGCTGATTTATATATCTCTTTGTACATTTTCGACTACAACCAAAAACGGATTCGGCGTCCTTGCCGAATTGTAGGTGTTACAGCCAGATGTTCTTGTCCGCCCGGGGAGCGAAGCGACGCCGGCGCTGAGGGCTGACAGCTGGTACGCCTCGCGCTAAGGGCTTGCTTGTTTATAAGACTGCCCGCGAGGTCTGATTGGCTTGCGGGTTGAATTGTTAGGTGGTGGAGTATCCACAGATTTGGGCACAGTCGTGGACCCTCCCTAAATCTTCGAAACCAGCATGTAGCTGGGAAGACCTCACCCGCCCCTTGGCCTTTTGCTCGACGATCTCGCGGGTCTCCACATGGCTCCGCCATGTATCCGGACCATTCGTTTAACGCATCGGCCGTCCTCACCGATGCCCCTCTACATGACAGGGCCCAGGGTGGGGCACAAAGTCCGTCACGGCTGCACGCCTACCGCAGTCCTCCTTGCTTGACGTTGCGGCTACTCACCGCCAAACACACGCGTCGCCGCGTGGATATCCCACCGACTCCTGCTCTTCAGCTTTTAACCTACTTTCCTGCAGTATTGCAGCAGGACGAGCGCTCGGATCCTGGCACGCCGTCCCCGCCCTTATGGGCCGAGGCAGCGCAGGGGTCACAGGGAAGGCACTACCCTCGTCGAAGTCTCCTCGTGGAGACGGGACGGCAGACCTGTACAGCTCAGTCACCGATTATTCGAGCAAAACGCTACCTTTTTCGCAGGCCCTGGGGCCTGGCCGACCGGGAACGGCATATGTCACACGCCCGGTCGATATGAAAAAACCTCCCGGTGAGGAGGTTCCGTTTTTTCTCTTATCTACTTCTCCGTGTTGTCCTGACCTGCGGGTCTGGATAAAATGGAGTTGTCAGATGGCTTGTGGTTTAAGCGTCTGACGGTGTAGATGTTGAGTTGGTACCTCACTCTACGCGGTTCCACGGTGTTGGTACCACCGCTGGAACAACCTCGATGATAGCACGCCCGCCCGTCTTAACGGCGGGCGGGTTATCAAATTTTTAGCTATCTACCTGCGAAAACTTAATACATTGGTACTACGGTATGGCTCTTTGCGGTGCCGCCAATAGCTGACTATTAGTGAATCTGTAACTAATAACTCTTAATAGTTTGTAATTAGAGGAAATTCCGAACTATTAGCGCCAATAGTTCCACCGCTCTTCGCTGGAACTATTGGCAAAAAAGGCTAGCGGGCCGAGTCGCCGCGCGTGTAATCGCCACGATCGACAGTGCGATCGGACCGATAGTGAGGCGCGTCGCTACCGCCGTGCGCCTGGCCGGCAGCACGAACGCGGTCATCGTCGGCATCGGGAACGGCGCCGGCATAGCGGTTGCGAATCTCCCTTGCGTAACCGCGACGCGCAAGAAGCTCATCGCGAACCGCCGGATCTTCGAGCAGGTCCTCATCGCACTTCGGTGCGATGAATTTGGGGAATGAATTGTAGGCGACGCCCTTGCTCGCTTTCGCTTGTTCGACCCACGCCGAGTACGCCTTCTTAAGACGTTGAATGTAAATCTCACAGCGCTTCTCGTACGGCAATGCTCGCTCGGCTTCCAGCACGTTCTTTTCGAACGCCGCTTCAAGTTGTTTGACCGCGAAACGTCCGTCGAGTCGAGTCAGATTGAAAGTGCACTTCGGATTGCCGGCTTCTTTGATATCTAGATCTGTCGCATAGACTCGATTGTTCTTGATGAAAATGTCTACGCCCCACGATGCAAGTAGTTTTTTGAACTGCTCCATGTTCTTTACGCGACCTTCGTCAATTGCGATATGGATCAGCTCGCGCAGATTGTTTTTGTAACTGTATTCGTCGCGGTCGATGATTTCCTTTTCGATCTCGCGAGGTTGGCGCTCACGAATCTTCGAATTCTTCTTTCCCTTCTCAAGTTGGACGAGGTTCCATTTGTCATCAAGTTCACGAACCCATGAAGCGCGCTTGTATTTGCCTCGACGGCCACCGGTGTCGCAGCGTTTACCCGTCAGCAAATCGGTTCGATTTATCGCCATGTGGACGGCATAACGTTTGCCAGCTTTATCGCTTTCTTCATGCAACGCAAAGATAACTTGCTGATTTTGATAATGCTGGGCGACCCATTCTTTCGCGTACGACATGCATTTTTCCGGAGTCATCTTACCGCCGTTGCACGAACATTCTTCGGGCAGGAACGCGAGAATCTGGTGAAGGATAGTCACGTTCTTGGCACCGGCTCTCGAAGGTTTGTCGTGATGAAAAACCTTTCTGGTCATCGCCATTTTAGAAAACCAATACTTGTCGCATTCGATGTTCCAACCGTCACGGGCCAAGGCATGTTTTCCGTTGATGTACTTACGGACATTCTTTGCGTACCGATCGCTCGAAACGCTCTTCTGCTTGATAACCGTCATTTCGTTTCGCCACCTTCGATGAAATAACGACGCTCAAGAGTTTTCAGGAATCGAAAAGCGAGATCCGCGCTTTTCGTAACGTGGTCAACGGTTCTGAAAACCGCTATCTCGTTATAAGAGGGAAGTCCGTTAGCATTTATGAAATGCATGAGCTGATTGAGGTTTGTGCCCTGCTTCAAAAGTTCGTGATAAATTTTCTCGGCACCTCCGCGATCGAAATCTATCTTTTCGACTTTCCCACTGATAAGAACGCGGCGGGCGTATGAACTGACGGTTACACCGAGCGAGTTCGCGTTGCTTTCGATTTTCTTTTTCTCTGCTGGAGAAACCTTGATGTGAATCTCTTCAGATCGAGATTTCTGGTCGACGTTTTCTGCAGAACCGAAATCAATATCAAACTCGTTGATGTTGCATAAAACAAACCGTATAAGTTCGGCTTCGCTTAACTTATGGCGTTTTGCAATTGAAGCGATGGCTTTCTTCTCTTCATCGGAAAGAGATGCTTTGACGGTGTGCGGGCGAAGCCTGCTCATGATTCCTCCGGAAACGAATCAGCGATCGGAGAGGCCTCCGATCAAAACCTGCTATGCGATTCGCTTTCCTTGAGGAACGGCTGGCGTCGTTCCAAAAATGAAGAATCGACTCCACGATTCTTTCGCGCGAAGTTTCAACTTCGAATAAACCTTATCGCCGTGAGAGGCGATAAGCAAGATTTGTGGTGTGGTGTTTTTGGGACGAATAGGCCCACAAAAGTGCCACCCACAGTCATCTTGCAATCTCCGGAACGGGGATTGGGCGAAACGCAGTGTAGACGTGGAATGAGAGGCCTCATTCCAAGCGAGAGGCCTCGCGGCGTTGTAACTGCGTGAAGACCGTGAGCGAAAGTGAATTTTTAACGCGAAGGATGCTGAGTGTTAGAGATTCGCTGTAGCGAGAGCGGAGCGGGTTTGCGGCGCCCGCGACGCAAACATTCGACTTTATCGAATCGTTTTTCGATACGCTTGCGAAAAAGTTGAGGCAGCTTTCGACATTTCAATGACGCGGAGAGTCTTTAGTGAGACTCGTAGCGTTGTTGGATTGTCGAAAGGTACCGCGAATCGCATTACGGTTCGAATGGCGATTCGATTTTCATGCGGCGGTCAAGCCGCCTATGATCGCGACCTTCGGTCGCTATCGATTTTCAAAGCTCGCGTTTTGTTTTGACGCGAGTTGAGATGCGAAACGAAAAACCGAAACGCCCGCGCGAGCCGTTTCGACTTTTGCGCGGGCGTTTCGAATCAAATGAAAATCAATACGATGAGTTTTTGAGTTTCACGCTTCATAACAGATTTAAAAACTACGGCGTCGATTCCAACTGCCATCAATCAACCGATGCAGTCGCAGTCAACTTACCGACCCAGGTCCAAGGGCGGAGCCCTGGCAAGAGCCAACGGCTGCGAACTTGTGGCTACATTTACGATGGAGGTACAAGTTCGCGTCTCTTGCGAGATTTTTCATCTCACAGCACATTTCACGGCAAACCATCGCCGCGCTTAGATCGCCTCGGTGTCCGGTGGCTGTCCGGTAGCGAACCTTTTACCGAGACGCACCGGAGACATTGCGTAACTGTGTCATGCCGCAACAATGTAAAAGTGTGACTGCCGAACTGTGTAATAACGCAATAACGTAACAACGTTATTGCGTCACTTTTTAACGCCGCCAAGGGCGCCGGGTTTTTAGGGCAGAGCCCTAGTGCGCCGCCGGGCTTTGTACGGCGGCGCACGACACTTGCGGAAAATTTTCAGGCGCGATTAGTTCAATGTTCAATTGTTCTGCTATTCCACAGAACTATGTAATAACGACATTACGTAAATACGGCATTGCTGAAAAAGTGAATACCGTTGACACTCCCCGTAGTTGAAACCAGGGGTTTTACGACGGTTTTGATAATCTATGTGGCCAATATAATGCCGTTGAACCCGCATATCGATACCGTTCAGCCATTCGCCTCGCCCCCGTCGCACGCATCTTCATTCGGTCTGTCATTATTAATCGAACGACGCCTTGAGGAATGTAGGTGCTTCTGAATGTACTGTCGACTTCTTCTCAAACTAATCCTAAGAGACAAGGCCGTATGGATTTGTACGCTCGTTCTCGCTGCGGCCTTTTCCGTCCCCATTGCGTTCAATTCACCCATCTACGGGCCCTTCTTTATGAAGCAGGGCATGCAGGGCTTTGTCGACGCATTCAATACGCGCGCGCCCCAGGCCAGCGGCACAGACCTATCGCCAGAACAGCAAGCTGACGCGGAGCTTGCAAGATACGCGAACGCCGCCCTCGCCGCTCAAACCGACGCCGCCTTTCTCGATTCTGCCGAGAGCTACTACGCGCTCATGGGCGAAGGCTTCCAATCCGGGTCCATCGTGGGAGACCGAGAGACCAATGACGCAGAGCTCGCATATTGCCGTGCCCTGAGCAGCTCCGGCATCACGGATATCCCGGCCTCCGCAAACGACCTGCCGTTCCTTTCCTTCCTGCCTTACGCCATTGCCATGGTGCCGTCTTTCCTTCCCTTCATCCCCTTCCTTCTCTCGTCGATACTCGTGCTCGGCGCCACAAGGCCCGGGACCCTGGCGGCAAAGGCGCCCGCACCCAAATTCCGTCGCCTTATCCAGATCGTGTTTTCGATAATCGTCGCGGGGACCGCGATGCTCCTCGCCGGCCTCGCACCCGGGGGCATTTACGCCTTGGCCCTAAACGGCTTCGGGCAAATTGGGTACCCGATCGCCTTCTTCCATGACGGCGCGCTTGCCACCACGACCGCGGGAGACGTCTTCACGACCCTGCTTCTCGCGCTGCTCGCGGGCGGGACCTTGATATCCGTTTGCTCCGTCGTCCTATCGACCGCAACGAGGCGCGTCCTCGCGGGCCCCCTTGCCTCAGCGCTGCTTGTCGCGGCCCCGGCATTCCCGTTACTGTCCGATTCGGTGCTGGAGCATAATGCCGTGCTCGGGCTCCTGCCGCTGGCCGTGTTCTCGCCTATCGAGGCAACGGGTTACGTGGGATGCTTCCCGACGGAATTCATTGGCTCCGGTTCAGGCAGCGCATCGATGCTTGCCGTGGCCCTGGCATACGTCGCGGTCTTTTTTGCGGTCGGCGCCGTTGCGACACGTTCCCCCAAACAGCCTGGACCCGCGAAAAAGCACCATGGGCTCGAGCTTCTGGACGCGAGCGTGGGATACGGGAGCACGACGATACTTTCAATCGGGTCGCTTTTCCTGAGCCCGGGAACGGCGGCGGGCCTCGTTGCTCCCAACGGCTCGGGGAAAACCACCCTTCTTGAAGCGCTGTCGGGCCAATTTCCCACCCGCATCCGCTCGGGAAGCCTGGCGGCAGACGGAATCCGCCAACGTCGATCAGCCGAATTTGCAGAACTCGTCTACCTGAGCTCTTCGGGCGGCGCGGATCTCTATCCCACGCTATCGGCCATCGAGCACCTTGCTTTCGTTAGGGAGGCGTGGAAATCGGCCGCCGACATCGACTCGCTCTGCGACTCCCTCGGAATCTCCCCATATCTCGACAAGCCGACCCGTAAACTCTCGACAGGAATGAAGCAGCAGGTAAAGCTTGCCATGGCGATATCGACCGGTTGCCCGTACCTCATCCTCGATGAACCGCTGAACGGCCTCGATCCGGGAAAACGAAAAACCTCCTGCGACGCGATGCGCAGCGAAGTGACACGGGGCCGCAGCGTGCTCATCTCAAGCCATCTGCTCGACGACCTGGCAGACCTCACCGACTCGTTCTACTTCATCGAGGCCGGCACGCTCGTGGAAAAGATCGAGTCGTCCTCGCAAACACTCAAGCAGGAATACCTCGATACATACGAAGGAGGTGAATGACATGAAACTATTTGAACAGCTGAAGCCCAATGCGTCGCGCATGGCTGTCTACGCCATCCTTGTGGCAACGGCTTTATGCGGAATCGCGGCACCCGTCTATGCGCTCAACGGAAAGAAAGGCGATGTCGAGCCTGCGTACATGAGCTCGACGGTTAAGGACCGGTACAAAGCCTTCTCTGGAGACGCGTTTTACGTAGCAGAGTACGACACGACCTACCGTGAGCTTCGCTACAACAAGAGATACGAATATCTAGGCGCAAATGCAATCAGCTATACATCGGGTTGGTACGGCTCCCACTATGGACACATAACCCAGTTCAAGTGTAACTACCGTGTGTACAACTAAAGCAACCGGCTGGGACGAGGGGCGACGCAAAAGCGTCGCCCCCGTTTTTAACCATGCCAGCTGAACCTGGTTCAGGCTTCAATGCAAGAAGAAGCAGGCAGAGGTCCAGATTTCGGACAAGAAGAGGGCGCTCGCGCGCGAGGTGCGCAAGGCACGCAACCACGCGCTCATGGTCGCCGGCGGGCTCATCGTGAACCACGCGCCGTGCGGCAACTGGAAACGCATCGACTGGGACAGGCTTGCGGCGTGAATCGACCGCCACGGATACAAGATCACCGGCTCCACGCAGCACGGAATCTGGACCCGTAACCTTTCGTAGCCCAGATCAAAATACCGGTTGTTTCCAGAAATCCTCTAGGAGGCGTCTAGATAGAGGATTTCTGGAAATGCAAATAACAATAATTTAGATTCCGAGCGTATCGACCGGAGCAACAACGATGCCTTCGCTAGTTACGTGAGCCGGCATACCAAACCCGATGACGATGAGTTTCGCCGCAGGCGGCCTCTCCCCGCGATCGACCAGCTTTCGCTCAAGTCGAAGCAGATTTTCCACTGCCTCTGGGACTTGGGGGCTCCCGAGCTTAACCTCAACGGCAACCCACGAGCCGTCACGACGATGGACAATCGCGTCGACCTCTAGGTCGTCAGCGTCGTGGTAGTGAGATACGGTCGCATCGCTGGCCGCCGCGTAAACCTTGAGATCGTGCAGCACAAGGGATTCGAAGAGCAAGCCAAGGGTCTTCGGATCGGATGACAACGACTCCGGATCCGCACCGATGAGGGCGACGGCGAGCGATGAGTCCGCAAGGTGCCGCTTCGCGCCCTGCCGCAACTTCACCGGCGACCTGAGAGCCGGATGCCACGCGGGGACATCGTCGACGATATTGATACGGCGCAGCGCGTCCATGTAGCCGGTAATCGTATTCTTTGAGACGTCAACACCCAAATCCCTTTCGATGGACCTCATGCCGGCAAGAGTTGATTCATTGCGTGCAAGCGACGAGAGCAAGGCCCTTACCTTAACCGGGTCACGTTTCACTCCATCCGCCCTCGAAACGTCAGACTCGCAAACACCGTCAATATAGGCGGCGGCTATCCGCATTGCGTCGGCAGTTGTCTTACCGACCGCTTGGGGCCAACCGCCGCGGCAGAGCAAATCCGCGATACCGGCGATACCGGCGATGGATCCGAGTGACGCCGCAACGGAATCGCCATCGAGCAGCGCACCAAGCGAGACCGCTCCCGACGAAATACCGAGCTCGAAAAGCGTCATGGTATCCATCCGCAAACGGGCGATTCGACCCACACCGCTGTGCATCGGCTGGTTCTCGGCTCGCGGCGTCGCAGATCCGGTGAGAATGAACTGTCCTGGCTCCCCTCCCCTGACATCGCATTCGAATCGCACGGCATCCCATAGCTTCGGTTCTTCCTGCCATTCGTCGACAAGCCTCGGGGTCGGTCCGACAATTGCTTGGGCCGGATCGAGACGAGCGAGTTGGAGGGCCGCAAAACCGCCAGATGGGTCGGAGAGAGATAACGATGACTCGGCAAATCTCTGAGCTGTCGTTGTCTTTCCACACCATTTCGGCCCCTGAATGAGCACTGCACCAAAAATGCCAAGGTCGCGCTCGACCAAGCAGTCAACACAACGTCCTATATACCTATCCATCGGCTTTCCCTCCAATCATTCATTTGAAATTATAGCGTCTATCTGCGTCGTTGGGACAAATAACGATTACTTATTGGGACGATTGACGGTAATTTATTGGGACGATTGACGATGGTTCGTTGGGACGATTTCCATTTTCTTAAGGCACTAATCAACGAGACCCACTGTGAACTATGAGACGGATAAATTTAGCTGACGCCTCTCATGAGTTCAGCAATGCTGATTTGAAATCCGTCGGCAATCTTCTTGAGATTTGAGAGGCTAACATTACGCCGCCCGACTTCAATGCTCGCGTAGTAGGAACGATCCATTTCAATCAAATTGGCAAACTGCTCCTGGCTGCACCCGAGTCCAGCGCGGAGCTCTTTACATCTCAAGCCGAATGATTTCTGAAGCGTCTTCGTATCCATGACAAAAAGAGTCATGGATTGTTGTATTTATGCCAACGGACTATATACAATAATCCCAGTTGAGGCGCATAATTATCTCTATTGGAAAGCACTCTGATGCCCAGTCGGATAGGGCACGGAAAAGGAATGGAACAGCACAATGACTCAGGGAAAGCATTTCGCTGCCGGTGGCGATCACTTCGCCGCACTGCCAAACAAAAAGATTCACACTCCGAAGGGGATCGCGCGTCTGACCGTCACCGCGGCGACCATGGCCGCCATGACCGGATCGAGCCTCATCTCACCGTTCACGGCATTCGCCCAGACCGGTGACGGGGGCACGCAGCACCCCGCCGTGATGTCGCCGATCGCCGCCCACGCCGGCGCGGCATCCGGTACCGGCACGAAATCCGTCGCACAGACCATCGCGGACCTGCAGAAGGCAGTCGACGAGGCGAAGGCGAAGGAGGACGCCGCCAAGGCAGCCTACGATGAGGCCGCCGGTCCCTACAACGAGGCGGCTTCCGCCCGCGACCAGGCCAAGGCATCCTACGATTCAGCAGTCAGCGCCGGCACGGCAGCCGACCGAGCGGCAATGGACGAGTACGCCCGTCAGGTCGCAGAGGGCAAGGACGCCGCCGATGCTGCCGGCAAGGACCTCGAGCAGGCGAAGGCGGGTCTCGCAGACGCCAAGGCGGATGCGTCCGAGAAGGACGAGGCGTACCAGTCCGCCCTCAAGGCGGCCCAGGATGCCAAGGATGCCCTCGATAAAGCCAAGGCAGATGCCGTAAGCGCCACCCCGGAGGCAATCAGTGCCGCCGAACAGGCCGTGCACGACGCCCAGGCTGCCGTGGACAGGGCACAGGCCGAACTCGCCAACGCCAACGCGACGCTTGCCGGTGCCCAGTCCAAGCTGGTTGCGGCCCAGTCTGCAAAGGATTCCGCCGATGCCGTCCTCGCCGCAGCCCAGCAGAACAAGGACGCGGCGGATGCGAAGGCCGCAGCCGCCAGCGCCGCCTACGAGAAGGCGAAAGCAGACCTCGCCGCAGCGGAGGCAGGCGCGAGCGGCCCGGAGTACGATGCGGCAAAACAGAAGGTCGCGGCCGCGGAGGCAGCCCTCGCTGCCGCACAAGCGACACAGTCCCAGTGCGAGTCCGAGCTCGAGCAGGTACAGTCCGCTGCGGCAACGGCACAGGCCGAGCTAAATGATGCCCAGGCATCCCTCTCTGCGAAGCAGCAGGCCGCGGTCGATGCCGCGTCCGGCGTGAACGACGCCCAGTCCGCACTCGATGCCGCGAACTCCGACCTCGATGCGGCCAAGCAGGCGAACGCCGATGCCATCGCCAAGCTGGATGCCGCGAAGCAGGCTGTCAAGGACGCCGAGTCCGCCAAGGCAGCCGCCGACGAAGAGCTTGCGAACGCCAAGACCGCAAAGGATACCGCTGACGCGGCCGTGACCGCCGCCCAGCAGAAGGTCGACGAGGCACAGGCGAAACTCGACTCCGCCGACGCACAACTCAAGCAGGGAGCCATCGGCTTCTTCAAGGCCATGGGTGCCGATTCAGCCATCGAGATCATCCAGAACTGTACACACAAGGACTACACCGAGGTCGGAAACAGCCTCGATGCGACCAGTCTCGACAACATGCTCGCGGCAATCCCGTACATGAAGTCCATCAACGAGTATCGCAAGTCCGTCGGTCTCTCCGAACTCCAGGTCACCTATAAGCTCATTGCAGCGGCGATAGCCAACGCAAACTATTCCGATGTCAAGTTTGGACATTCCATGCAGTTCGATACGACCGAAAACCTCGCATGGAATTATGGAACCGATCCGAAACCGCAGTGGGTTGACCAAGAAAAGGCTTTCTTCGATCAGGCGGTTCAGGAGCTCTATGGCGTCACCGGTCTAACCGGTAAGGATGCCGTAGATTTCTACAAGACGCATAGCGGGATTGAATCCTATGTCAACCAGCATTTTAAGGTTGCCGGATATCCCGCAACTGTCGGTCACTACCTGCATGTCATCAGCCCTGAAATCGGCTATATGGGCATGGCGGTCTGCAGCAAGGGAACCATGAACGGCTGGAAGACCGACAGCTTCGATACCGCAAACCTGGGTTGGGCAGGCTCCGGTTGGAACATGAACCCCATGTCCGTCGACGAGTATGAGCAGAAGCTGACCTCCTATATCAACGGTCTCAAGAACGCCAAGAGCGCACTCGACGCGGTCAAGGCCGATCTCGCATCCAAGCAGCAGGCAGCCGCCGGCGCCGCAGCAACCGTCCAGCAGAAGCAGGATGCCTTCGATGCCGCACAGACAGGTGTCGATGCCGCGAAGCAGGATGTCACCGATGCCCAGCGTGCCGTCGATGTAGCCAAGGCTGATGTCGCCGCCAAGCAGCAGGGCGTCACGGATGCCCAGACCGAGCTTGATGCGGCGAAATCGGACCTCGATGCCGCCAACGTAGCCGTCGATACGGCAAAGTCGACCGTCCAGCAGAAGCAGGTCGCCTTTAATGCCGCCAACGCAGCCGTAACGACCGCACAGTCCAAGCTGGACTCCGCCAAGGCGGACACCGCATCCAAGCAGCAGGGCGTGGACGATGCGAACGCCGACCTCGCGAAGTTCTTCCAGGACGTCGCCGACGCCAAGAAGGCGCTCGATACCGCAAAGAGCGTCCACGACGCGGCGGCAGCCGAGCAGGCCGAGAAGTCGACCGTCCTCGCCGACGCCAAGCAAAAGGCAGACGGCACCGCAAGCGCCCTCGCGGATGCCCAGCGTGCCGTCGATGCCGCAAAGGCCGACACCGGCGTTGCCGCCGACAAGCTTACCGGCTCCCAGACTGATCTCGAGGACGCACAGTCGAACCTCGACATTCTCACCGGCCTTGCCGCGAAGCTCGCAGAGGCACAGCAGCGCGAGCAGGATGCAGTAAAGGCCGTCAATGACACCAAGGCCGCCCTCGATGCCGCGAAGGCGGATGCCATCGCCGCCGAGTCCCTGGTCTCCGCCGCCGAGCAGGCGAAGGCGCAGGCAGACGCCAAGCTGTCGAAGCTGAACTCCATCGACGCCGGCGCGGCGATCGCTTCCGGCCATGACGCGAACGCGGATGACGCCCTCAACGCGCTTTTCGCCGCAGCAGTCGAGGCACGTGCCAAGGTCGCGCCCGCCAAGGCCATCCTGGACGAGAAACGGGCCGCGGTGGACGGGCTCCAGCCCGGCTATGATGCGGCACTCGCCGCCTACGAGTCGGCGAAGTCCGACCGCATCGCAGTGGAGCAGAAGCTTTCCGATGAGATCGCACGACAGGAGGCAGAGGAGGTCGCAAAGCAGCAGGCGGCATACACCCCGAAGCACCTCGCCGGCACCGATACCGCTCAGCCCGGCAGCCTCGCCCAGACCGGTGACCGCGCGGGACTCATCGGCGAGACGTTCGCCATCGGCGGTACCGTCCTCGTGGCGGCCGGCGTCTTCCTCGATCAAAAGAAGCGCCGCGAGCAGATGTAAAAGCGAGCCGGGCGTTGGATATCGGCTGGTGTCCAACGCCCGGTTTCATGGGCAGGGAGATCGGCGTGAGAACAAAGGCTATTATCGTAGCGCTTCTGGTGTGCCTTTCGGCACCTCAACTTGGATGTGCCAGCGTTGCAAAGCAAGGAAGCGGCTCTACGGAAAGGGCCGCTACGGCGGTAAAGAATAAAGACAAAAAGAAGCCGAGCGAAGAAAAGGCGGCGCAAGCCTCTGGAACCAAGACCGAGGAGAAGAAAGAATCCGACGACAAGGACCAGAAGTCCGATGACTCCAAGAAGGAGGATAACAAGTCTTCCGATTCCTCGAAGTCGGACAACAAGGGCGATTCCTCCCAGTCCAAGCAGAATTCCGGCAATTCGCAGAGTTCCGGCAGCAACAATTCCTCTTCCAACGGCGGTAGCCAGAAGAAGTGGGTTGCCGAGCAGGGCCACTGGGAGACCGATTACAGCCAGGTCTGGGTACCGAATGTAGTGTATACGCGCCATGAACGTTGGATGTGCTCTGTATGCCATGCGACGTTTAACTCAGCAGCCGAAATGGACAATCATGTTATCTCTACCTACGGTGATGCACAACACCCTAATGGAGCTTCTGCAATCAATGATTCGTATACCACCTCTGAAGACCAGGGACATTATGAACAGAAGGCTACGGGACAACATTGGGTTGTCGACGTCGCCGGCCATTGGGAGTAATGTCATCGTTCCTCTCCTCTTACATTCGGTAAATAAATATTTATTTGCGGGCGGCCGGTTTCGGCCGCCCTTTTTAGACGCCCAGTCTGGGAGCAAACGATAGGAAAGCAATCAAACGAGAGGCTGTTCCAAAAAAATCCGGCGGTGCCGGATGCTTCGGGCAAAACCTTCCGCAAATTCAACCGATCTACAACTGTGACCATATGACTGTGCGCACATATTAGCATGGTCATATGGTCACCTATTTACAGCTGCGATTATGCTGCAATAACTCAATCGTTAGTGATTATTAAACAGCCAATCGAAGCCAGGCTTGCCCAGTGTTTGGCGCATCTGCCCCACCTTGATCTCCGTCTCCACGCCATCCTTGCCGAAGACGGCGCTCATGTTCCCAGCGGTCGGAATGACCGTTTTCACTTCGCCCGTAGTGAAGTCGAAACGTTGGCTGCTGACCTGGTTCTCAAGATGGATCTGGCCATCGAATCCAAAGACACTCTGGAGCATGGCTGCCTCCTTGCAAGAAACTGTCGCCCCCAGGATAACAGACGGGCGGGTCCGGCGCAGCATATAACGCTCGGTAATACATGACCATGTTAACGTAGTCATATGTTCACGTATTACAAGCTGGGACCTCATGGATTAGAGCTCGAGCCGCGCCCGTGCTCCTTGGCGTCTCGCGTCCGACCGTCATCAAATGGCTCAAGCCGGGCTGGCGCGATGAGTGGGATGAGGTCGTGAGGCGGATGGACGCCGGCAACGTCACACCCATCCGCCTCACGGACGACGGGATCCCGTGGACGCCGGAGGCCGTGGCCGTCGGGGCGTCCGGCGGGAAAATCATCGGGGTCGATGCGTGGGGCATGGCGAAGGTTCTTACCGGAGCCTATGGTCCCGGCTCTCCCGGTCGTATTCCTACGATATCGCCCCTAAATCACCAATGTGTCAGACAAAGAATGAGGCAATGGCTATGACCACGCCTACGGCAGATGCAACGACTGCGCCTTTTTTCCTCTCCTTTAGTCCGGCGAATAGGGTTGCCGTAAAGTAAAGGGCGGAAATGCAGGCTATGGCAAGCGAAACGAGTTCCTTGGGCGGTTTCAGCAAAAGGTCGCTAGCAAAGAGTAATGCAAGCAGGGCAAAGCCGATTGTGTTCAAGTATCTCGATTGATTTTGCGACAGCATGGCAACCGCCTTTTAGAACATGTAGGTGAAAAGTCGGTACGATGTCATTGCGGTTGCAAACAAGCCGCCGCCAGGACCGGTTGTCACGAGACCGGCGATAACGCATTTTCTCGGTTTCCAGCTCATGACAGACCCCTCTCTCATGGTACAACGCATACATTATGAGATATGCACATTATCTCGCTAATTAATTTCAATATCCATCATCCAACTAAAGAATACTGACTCATCGGTTCAGCGACGATGCGTTTTTACCCTTGCGTTCCCACTCGCCGCGTCGGCGGTCGGAAGGGTCTCCGTCTTGCAATCAGCGACCTTGTAACCGTATCTGATGACTGTAGGTTAAACCAACCCATAGCCATGAGCACGTTAACGTAGTACTATACTAATTACTGAACATGCTCATATATTTCTAACTGCGACTTAGAATTACTTAATATAGTCACATGTTAATGTGCTAATATATGACTATGCTATTTCAGAAAGGGGAGGACATGGCGACGAACATCCTGCTAGTCAATCAGAAGGGCGGCGTCGGTAAGACGACGTTCGCCGACGAGATCGCCTGGGGTCTCGAGCGCCGCGGCCACAAAGTCGGATTCGGCAATCTCGACCCTCAGGGCGGCGCGAACCACGAGAAGAACCTGCTCGACGACGAGGACGCCGTAAACGTCATCGACACGCCGGGTTTCCTGAGTGACGAGACGGCCACGTACGCGAAAAACGCCGACATCGCGATCATCCCGGTCCAGCCAGGCACCCTCGGCCTAAAGCCGATGAAACGCACGATCAAGGTCATCACCGAGGCCAATCCCGATTTGTCCTTCGCAATCATCGTCAACAACTTCGCGGCAAACCAGACGGTCGACCGCCAGTTCCTCGAACTACTCGAAGCCGATGACTTGCCCGTGCTGGGCACCGTTCCGACCGCAGCGGCCTTCAAGCAGGGCGCGGCCCTGGGCAAGCCCGTGTACGAAATCGCGAAGAGCGGCAAGGCAGCCCTGGCAATCGAAAACATCCTGGACGAGATCGAGGAGGTCCTGTAATGGCCGGAAAGTTCAAGAAATCGACCTCCTACTTCGACGTCGCCGCGGAGAAGGCCGAGGAGAGGCAGCAGAAAATCGTTGAGAGCGCATCTGAGCCGCAGAAACCGGCTCCGCAGGTACGGAAAGCCGGGCGTCCCAAAAAAGGCGCCGAAGGGGCATCTGAGAGGCTTGTACAGCTGTCTGTGTACGTTCCGGAGAGCTACCGCAAGCGGTTGAAGCAGGCCGCGCTCGAGGAGGACAAGTCCGTATCGGACATCGCTCGCGAGTTGTTTGACGAGTACCTTGCCGAAAAGGGGTTTTAACGAAGAGGGCGGCGTGACGTTCTTGACGTTGTGGCAGAATGAAAGCCCAAGAGGATCAGGACAGGGGTATCGAAAGGTGCCCCTGTCTCTTTTTAAGCCACTGAGAGCCTATTTAAGACCCCGTTTTATCTATCAATGAGAAAACGGTCGAATCCCACCGATAGAACGTCTTATCTTCAATTCTGTGACCTTCTATCGGTATTCTGTGCAAGGTTGACTGAATACCGGTATCCCGATCGACCGGGAATCGGATTCGGCACTCATTGCCGAATTGGACGGGTTGCGACTGAGTGCGATAGGTCGCCCGGGGAGCCGAAGGCGACGCCGGCGCCGGGGATTGGCGAGAACGTGGGCGGGGAGTTGGGGCGGAGCCCCCACACTTTCGGCCGAAGGCCATGCCAAGGAGCCGCAGGCGACGCGGAGCGTGCGCAAGCGTGCGGAGGGCAAGGAGGCGTAGCCGACGCGCAGGGAGCCGAAGGCGACCGGAGTGCGAGCGTAGCGAGCGCCAAGGAGCCGCAGGTGACGCGGAGTGAGGCGTAGCCGAACGGAGGGCAAGGACGAAGGATTTCCTTGTTTGTATATCCTTCGATCATTAAATGCTTTCTGGTGGATTTCTCCGTTTCCTCCTTGAGTTCAGACTAAGTGAATCTTATTCACTCTAGTCAGACTTGATGGGTTGCATGAACCCATAGTTGTGGTTATTTCAACCCATAGTTGTGGTTATTTCAACCCATAGTGCATGGGTTAACTGAACCCATAGTTGGCATGGGTTATTTCAACCCATAGTCTCGTGAGACAACCCATAGTTGATAAGTTGACTCCGGTTAACACATGCTCAAACTATGGGTTGAAATAACTATTCCGGTACTTTTTGGCATTTTTCGATCGCTTTCTGTGGGTTGGTTTAACCCATAGCTAAAAAAGTGGCTTAAATTGTCTATGGGTTCTTTCAACCCATAGCTATACCGTCACGGAAAAGCGTCCGCGATCTCTGTCAGCAAGACTATGGGTTGTTCTAACCAATAGTCTTGCTGAGGAACCGTTATTTAACCCCTATCAATAAAATGATTTTTCGCCAAGCTATGGGTTAAAACAACCCATAGCTATACTGTAGGTTGTTTTAACCCATAGCTTGTAAGGAAAAGAAATAGGGCTATGGGTTCGTACAACCCATAGCCCTTCAAACTAGGCAGAATGCTTTGCGTCCCACTGAGCTTTGCGTTTCGCCGAATTCTCGGCGCGTTGCTTTTTCTTGCCCTCCTCGACTTCGAGTCTGCGCTTAGCGATCGCCGTCATATCGAGCTGGTACTCAACAGTTTTATTGTTCCCGCGCGGCGACTTAATCAAAAGACCAAGTTCGACGAGCTTATCGATTCTCTTCTTGACGTTCGACCGATCCGAGTTGACGTCCGCCGCCATGGTGGCAAGGCTGATGTAGCAGGTGGATTTGTAAACGTCCTTGCGCTGGAACGACCAAATCCGCCCCATGATATCGGTGTCAAGTCTAGGCAAACCGAGCTCGAGCATCCATGGCGGCTTGATGATCGCGACCTTCTCGCTGACCATATCCTGCACCATGTGGGCGACACGGGACGATTCATCCGATGCCCGGCGAAGTACCTCGCGGTGACTCTCACTATTGGCCATGGCGGCATCTGTGACGGCCTGATTCGCGAAATCGGACGCCGTCCCCATTCCAGACGGGTTTGCGGGACCGGACGGGTGGCTATCCGTGTCCCACGGATAGCCACCGCCCACATCCGGTTTTAAATTTCTGGTATTCATAAACTAGCCTCTCGTTGAGGCTATCTAGCCATCAGTCGAAGTGATGCCATAGTATTTTGGTAGTACTTCAACATAGGGACCCAAATCGAAGCATACGTGTGCTAGGATTGCAGGTAACAGGCCAGAAAGCCACATTTGAACATGGAAAAAGCCCTTCTTACTTGCCGGTAGGGGGCTTTTTTCATATCTATTTTTGCTCTTTAACACGCTCCAAAAACTCGGAGATAGCGATTGCCGCCATAGACGACTTAGCTACACCGCGACTCTTCGCGTAGTTATCGAGATCACGCCAAATTTCGAGAGGCAGAGTAACCTGGATTCTTTTCTTCTCCTCGGCCACTGCCATAGACAATTACCTCCTTCGTTAAACAAACGAAATCGTACCACTACTGATTGAAACAAAGCGTATCACAAATACTGTCTAAAATACAAACTAACACAAAGTGGTACACCTAAATTCGCTAAATCTTTTCGTTCGGCCAGATAGGCACTCGAGTTTCCAAAAGGGGTACAGGAAATTGCCGAAAAGGGCACAGGGGCGGCGAGTGATTCACCAAGAGTGAAGGTGGGCCCTCTTGCCCAAGCGTTACTCGTTGCTTTGAATGGCAGCGCACTAGGGCGACGGGAGTACTCGGGAGACCTGCCTGTATATTATGCGGCTGATTGAATGGCAACAGGGCCGGCGACGCTGCCGGCCCTGTAACTGTCTACGCGGGACAGGCCGCGCATGTTGAGTTCAACGCGTCTCGTGACTGTTCAGATTCTGTGCACTGGGCGATTTGTTTTGGTCGTTTAGCTGGGCTAATGGTGGTTATTGGCTGCTGGGCTGGAGGATTTGGACTAATAGTTGCTAATAGTGGCCGGATGAAGAGCTGTTCAAGCTATTAGAAGCAATAGCGAGTACGGTCTTGGCTGGAAAACAGGTCGCGAGCAGGGGAGGGCCGAGCATGTACGGACCGGTGAGCAAGAACGGGCCGGCGTTGGAATTTGGGGAGATCGGCGAGGAAGTTAAGGATGAGGTTCGGCGGCAAGCGACTGGCGAGGCCGTCGAGAGAGCCAGGGGCAAGCTCAAGGCCCGTGACGAGCGCGAAGACGATCCGTTTTGGGGTCGCGGGAATCAAGAACACCTTCGTCGAGCTGCGGAAAGACTGGATTCCGGCGAGGGAGTGGAGCACGGATTGATCGAAGAAGAATGACGCTCTGCTAGAATCAGCAGCGCTGTCGGCAGTCCTCGTGCCGGGCAGAGCCCTCCATCCGATGGGAGGTGATGCCCATGACCGATTTCACCGAGTTCGTGAAGCTCCTGACCGCCCTGGTCTCGCTCCTCACGGCCCTCGTCGGCCTTTCCAAGGCACTCAAGCAGGGTTCGAAGCCCAAAAGAAAGGTCACCGTCGCTAAGGCGGTGACCTAACTCTTCAAAGCAACGGCTCTGCCCAGCTTCCTACGACTTGGGCTGCCGTCGGCACCATTCTACCCGTTTGACATTGCTGTTGTCGATGCGCCGTATCAAGAATCCACGGCAGCGCTCGTGGTTGCAAAACAGCCCAACAAATAGTGGCTATTAGTCAGTTCGACTGTCCAAAAGGCCTAATAGTTGCTAATAGTGGCTAGTTGGCAACGGATTTGGGCTATTAGTTCTAACAGTGCCTATACTATGACCCCACAAACGGGACACGGTTTTCTGCCCGCACGAGGTTTTGAAGTTTTAGCTGGGACAATCCGGCAGATTGGAGCACAGAACATGAGGTTCGAACGCCTCATGTCGCTCAAAATACGTCTCCTCAACTGCGCAAAGGAGAACGGTTTTTAGCGACAAGGAGACAATGGAATGATCTGGTTCACCAGCGACACCCACTTCGGGCATGAGAACGTGCTGAAGTTCACCGACCGCCCGTGGGAGACGATTTGGCAGATGAACGACGCCATCGTCGACAACATCAACGGTAAGGTTGCCGTGGATGACGAGCTCTACATCCTAGGGGATTTCTCATTCAAGATGACCGCCCAGGACGCCTATGGGCTGCGCAAGCAGATCGCTTGCAGACATATCCACCTCGTCCCGGGAAACCACGACAAGGACTGGACCCAGCCGGCGGTCGCGGGCGCGTTCACCGTGGAGCCGCCGATCTGCGTGCTCAAGATCGACGGGCAGAAGATCGTCCTGAGCCATTACCCCATGGCCGACTGGCAGGGCATGAGCCATGGATCGTGGCACCTCCACGGGCACATCCACAGCAGCGGCGGCGCGTACAACGAGTTCAACCGCAAGCAGGGCCTTCTGCGCTACGACGTCGGTTGCGATGCCAACGGGCACTCCCCGGTGAGCCTCGACGAGCTGAGGGAATGGTTCGCCGGAGTCGACGAGCCGTGCGGCCGGGTGAAATGGCCCTGGTGGGTCAACGAGACCGGCGACAGGCAGGTCGAGCGCGAGCTGGCGGCGTACAAGAGGGAAGCGGCAATCCGATGACGGCTTATGTGACAGGCGACATCCACAGTGGGCTTGACATGCAAAAGCTCCGCGACTGGGAGCTTGGGGATAGTCTGACGAGCGACGACTACCTCATCGTCGCCGGTGACTTTGGCTTTCCATGGAACTTCTCTGCCGAGGAATGCGCCGACATCGCCTGGCTGGAGTCGCGCCCCTACACGGTACTGTTCGTCGACGGCAACCACGAGCGCTTCGACCACTGGGAGGAGCGTCCCATGGAACCGTGGCACGGCGGGCTGACGCAACGCCTGTCGGATACTTCGTCTATTCGGCGCCTGACGCGCGGCGAGGTCTTTGAGCTCGACGGTTCGACAATCTTCACCATGGGCGGTGCCACGAGCGTGGACAGGGAATACCGCGTGCCGTATTCCAGCTGGTGGCCTCAGGAGCTCCCGGACGAGCGCGATTTCGATACCGCGCGGGCAAGGCTCGACGAGGTCGGCTGGAAGGTCGACTGCGTCATCACCCATACCTGCGCCACGCGCATGCTCTCGCCGACGCTCTACCCGGACCCAGGCTGGGAACGCCCTGATGTGGACCGGTTGACCGGATTCCTCGACGAGCTCGAGGACCGCCTGGACTACAAGCGCTGGTATTACGGACATTTTCACCGAGACGGCAATCCGGACGAACGGCACACGGTGCTGTATGACCGGATCGTGGGGCTCGGGGACAAAATCCTGCCGTGGGGTGCGTACTGATGACGGTCTATGTGACGGGCGACGTGCACGGCAGGGCCGAGTACGGGTCCAGCCGGTTTACCTCCAAGTCTTGGCCGCTGGGCCGGACCCTGACGCGCGATGACGTGGTGATCGTGGCCGGCGACTTCGGCTTTGTCTGGGATGGATCCAACGCCGAGAAATACTGGCTCGACTGGTTCGAGTCGAAGCCGTGGACCACGTGTTTCGTAGACGGCAACCATGAGAACCATCACGCCTTGGCTAATCTGCCGGTACGGGAGTGGAACGGCGGGCTCGTCCATGAGGTGCGACCGCACGTGCTGCACCTGATGCGCGGAGAGGTGTTCGACATCGACGGGCTCACGGTCCTTGCCATGGGCGGTGCCGCGAGCAACGACAGGCAGTATCGCAGGGAGGGGAGGAGCTGGTGGCCCGAGGAGATGCCGAGCGAGGAAGAGATGGAGCACTGCCGCGCCTCGCTCGACCGCGTGGGCTGGAAAGTCGACCACGTTGTGACTCACGAGGCTCCTGCCGACCTGGCAGAGCAACTATGCCGGGAGCGCGAACGCGAGTATCTGGACGACCGGCTGCAACGATTCCTTGGCGAGCTCGACGGGCGACTCGGCTGCCGCGCCTGGTTCTTCGGCCACTACCACGGCGACGAGTGGCGTGACGCCAGGCATCGCCTTATCTACCGAGACATCGTGTCGGTCGAAGATGCTGCGCCCGCTTCTAGAAACCTTCTAGAAGCGCTCTAGAAGGTTTCTAGAAATTAGGCGCCATATGGACTATTCCAATTCAAAAGTCTGATCGAGGGAGTTCGACCCGGCACCCATCCCGTCGACTTTCACTTCGATGGGAGACATGTCGTTGAGGTCAAAAATCGACACACCGTCGCATTCGCCTCCCGGCGCAAGCCCTTGCGAAGAGAAGTGATCTTCCTGCAAATCGGCAGCAAACCCGCGAGATAGCATCTGCTTATTTTGATAAGCCGTGATGTAGCTACCAACAGCGCATGAATCTGCCGATCGGTTGTTAATGGCGTGCCAGCGAACAACGGCAACCTTCCCGCCATCGCCAGTCGAGGAATCATGCACCTCGACGCCGGTGACTGAATACTTCATCTTGCCGTAAACCCCGTCTTCCTGCGCGTTATCAGAATCGGCGACCTGAACTGCCGTCTGATAATCGTCTGCCTGGCTGCACCCAGAGGTCTTGACACTCCCCGTAGTTGAAACCAGGGGATTCTCAGTTCTGCGAGGTCTGCCGTCGGGGACCGATATGGTCCTCTAGGGTCTTACGTCCTCTCCCCGAGCGTTTAGGCGACTACGGTCGCCACGGTTCCCGCGTGCCCCGCGGTACCTTCTGTGTTGGAGAGGATGCGTTTTCCCTCCGCCAGTATGTTTCTCGCCGCATTGACGTCGCGGTCATGGTGAACACCGCACGAAGGGCAGTCCCACGACCGCACCGACAGCGACAGGGCGTCAAGCCTGTGCCCGCAGACCGAGCAAGTCCTGCTCGACGGGTAGAACCGGTCGACCTTGACGAGCGTGCGCCCGCGCTCGGCGCACTTGTACTCAAGCAGCCGTGCGAACTCACCGAACGAGGCATCCGACACGGCTTTCGCCAGATGATGGTTTCGCACCATGCCCTTCGCATTCAGGTCCTCCATGCACAGAACTTGGTTCTCGTCCGCGAGCATGGTTGTGACCTTGTGAAGGGCATCGGTTCTGGCATCGGCGATCTTAGCATGAACCCTGGCGACCCTTTTCCTCTGCTTCAGGTACCGCATCGACTGCTTTTCGCCCCTGCGGGCACCTTTCCTACGGGAGAGCCTGCGCTGCTCCCGCGCGAGCCTGTGCTCATATTTCTTGAGGTGACGCGGGTTTCCGATCTTTGTGCCGTCCGAGAGCGTCGCAAGCGTCTCGACGCCGAGGTCGATTCCGACCTCCCGGTCGGCTGCTATCGCGTCCTTGGACGGCACGTCAGTGCAGAGGAAGGTGGCGAAGTAACGGCCGACCGCGTCCAGGGAGACCGTGACCGACATGAAGCGTCCCTGGAGAGGTCGTGATACCTTGGCCCGGACATTCCCGAGCTTCGGCAGCGCGATATGGTTGCGGTCGACGACCTTGCCGCCGTTGGTACGGTAGGACTGCCGGGCGTGCCGGCGCGACTTGAACTTTGGGAAGCCCGGCTTCCCGCCCTCGCGCACGCGTCGGAAGAAGTTCTTATAGGCGCGATCGAGGTCGCGGATGGACTGCTGGAGCGCCATGGAGTCCGCTTGCGCAAGCCAGGAGGTCTCGGGGTCGCGCTTCCACGTAGGGATCATCTTGATCAGATCGTTGGCGGCGATACTCTTGCCGGTCTCGCTGTAGGCGGTCTTCTTTACGTCGAGGGCGCGGTTGTACACGAAGCGGCAGCAACCGAGCGTCCGCGCGATCTGGTCGCGCTGTGACTCATTCGGGTAGATTCGGTATTTAAACCCGCGTTCCATCGGCTAGACCTCCTTCTGTCTCTCTATGTATTTCCTCACCTGCGCGAGCGGTGCACCTCCCACGGTCGACACGAAGTAGCTGTTCGTCCAGAGCGTCGGTATACGGCTCTTGAGCCACGGGAACTCCTCGCGCAGGTCGTGGCTTGACCTCCCCTTGATGCGCTTGATCGCCCGGTGGATGCTCAGCTGGGGATCGATTGACAGGAGCAGGTGGACGTGGTCGGGCATGACCTCCATCTCGGCGATCTCGAACCCGAGCTCGTCGGCGACTTCCTGCGCGATCTCCTTGAAGCGCTCGTCGACTCCGTCCACGAGGACGGGCCGACGGTACTTCGGGCAGAAGACCACGTGGTAGCTGCAGGAGAAAACTATGTTGCGGTTACTCTTGTACTTCATGGTATAGATATTATACAGTATTGAGCTGCATAATATCTACCGTCTTATATCCCCGTAGTTGAAACCAGGGGTTTTACGACGGTTTTGATAACTAGGGCGGCTGCCAGAACACCCGCAGCCCCAAAGTTCCGAGCTAGGTTGATTGCCTTTTTAACAGAGAGATGCTCCATCGATTACTCCAAACTTAATTGTTTTTGAATGCCATCAGCCAAACAGCCAAGCCCCAATGAGCATGACCACTGAAACTGCCGTAAGCGAAGCCCAGACGGCATTTTGACGGGTGATGACACCGCTGATGGTGAGCGGATTTGCGCCGGCACCATCAATGACAGTCCAGACGAGTGGCGTGACCAAAAAGACGACTAGCCCTGCCGTTATCAACTCACGGCGAGACGGCCTTAGCTTGTCGGACATATCTACACGCCCCTCGTCTGGGTCATGACCTCGACCTTGGCCTCGGCCACGGCCGCCCGCTGCTCGGAGGCGGCGAGGCGGTCCTTGAGGGCGGCGACCTCGGCCATCAGGTCACGCTGGGCGAGGAGGGAGACGTTGAGATCGGCCTGAGCCTTGGCCGCGGCGTCGACCGCACCCCTCATGCTTTCAATTCGATCGTCTTTTGCGGCTGATTCTGCCAAGAGCTGATTGTTCTCGGAATCGAGCTTCTTGAGCTGCGAGAGGTAATCGGCGGCGGTGGCGTGGAGCTCATCGTTCTCAATCTCCAAGCTCGCAGTATCCAGCTCGAATTTCTCTTTGATGGCGGCGACCTGCTCGACGCAATTAGATTTGATGCTCTGAATCTGTTCCATTGCACTTTTCTTGGCAGCGTCGGCGTCCTCGCGGGCAGCACGAGCCTCCATCGCGGCAGCTTCGGCAGCGCCCACGATGATGCGCTTGACCCGCTCGACCGCCTCATCGAGGACGGCCGATGCGTCGAGCGCAGCCTTCACGCCGGGAGTGGCGTTAGGGTGGTAGCCATCGACCAAGCGGGCGACGGTATCGGCCTGCGAGAGACCAAGGCTCGTGCTGATGTCCTTTATGGCGTCACGGGTCTCCGATGAGACATTCAGGCTGGTCATTTTCTTTTCGGACTGGACTTGGTTTTCGGCCATGATGCGGCACTCCAATCAACAACGGGCATGGCTCCGCCATGCCATATGGCTGGGAACAATGCACGGCCGCTGTTGAGTTGTCTTTTTCCTGCGATCGGTGAGTTCTAAAAAGGCGTCTCAAGTCATGCGTTCACGCAGGTTTTCGGTTAGAGAAATACCGCACCCTTATATAGTAACGCCGCCGCACTCGGGCCTATTAGGCAAATCGCGAAACGGCAGACGGACTTATTTCCTGACGCCCACCAATCCGCGTTCACGAAGGATGCGGTACAGCGTTGATTTGGAGACGCCAGTCGCAGCGCAAATATCGGGAATAGGAGTCTCTCCTCCAAGATAGAGCCTTACTGCAGCATCGGCTTTGACGCCGGCAGTGCGAGGCCTGCCACCCACGTTGCCGCCGTGGCTCCGTTTGACGGCGATACCCTCGGCCTGGCGCTGCTTGATTAGGTCGCGCTCGAGCTCGGCGGTGCAGGCGTGAGTGCCGAGGACGAATCGACCGAAGGCGGTATCGAGGTCGACCGGCTGTTTCAAGGAAGTTAGCTTCACGCCGAGATTTCGGAACATAAGGTCGTAGTTCAGCAATTGCCTGGTCGATCTGGTTAGGCGCTCCCAGGACTCGACTACCACTTCATCGCCGGCCTTCATCTTCTTGAACAGACGCTTCTGCTGAGTTCGGTCGCCGTCCTTGGCACCCGTGACCTTGTCTTTGTAGATATGGCCATAGGGCACGCCGGCGTTGACCAACGCCTCGATTTGCCTATCTAGCTTCTGATCCTTCGTGCTCACGCGAGCGTATCCGTATCTGGTCATTTTCAGCCTCCTGCCTTGTCTTTTGATTTTCTCATGGGAATGCAAGTGGAGGTTTTGACACTGGGTTTTGGCACTCGCTGTTCACGGCATCGAGGGTTCGGTTTTCGAGTGCCGCGCGGCATACCTTTTGAGACGTCGGGGCCTTGAATATGAGCAATAAGATGCGTATCAGTTCGCAATGGTTCGATGATGGGACCGGCTATACCGGTTTTTCGATATGGCTATGGCAGTTTTTATATATCGAGTGAGCACGAAGGGCCAGAAACTCGACTCGCGGAGGGGCGGCGGCAACCCGCTGGTGAAGGGAGTTAAGTTGGCGGGTTCGATCTCCCGGTTCAAAAAATACTCAGTATACTGAGTGATTTTACTCAGTATACTGAGTATTTAAGAAACAAGGAGGTAGATTGACATGTTTGAGCGCCATCAAGTTGCCGTGATAGCCCAAAGGATGCGGGAAACGAATAATCCGTTGATGCAATTTATAATCGGGCCCCGCCAAACGGGAAAGTCGACCATGTTCGTGCAGGCGTTGCACCATGTAGACATGCCCTGTCACGTGGTCAATGCGGACGATGTTGTGAATCCCGATGCCAGCTGGCTGCAAATCGAGTGGCAACAGGCAAGAAACCTCACGTCTGGAGGTAAGGCCCCGGCCGTTTTCGTTGTTGATGAGATTCAAAAGGTGCAGAGTTGGTCCACGGTCGTCAAGGGATTGTACGACCGGGATCGCCGGGAGGGGACGCCGCTCAAGGTCATGTTGACCGGATCGTCGTCGCTGCTGCTGCATAAGGGCTTGGAAGAATCCCTTATGGGCCGTTACGAGCTCATTCGGTCGCCGCATTGGTCCTATCGCGAGTGCAGCGAGGCCTTTGACTTTTCTTTTGAAGACTATCTCTATCACGGCGGATATCCGGGTGCGGCGCCGCTGGTTTCCGATGACGCCCGTTGGCGAAACTATATCCGAGATGCGATCGTCGAGCCGGCGATCTCGCGCGATGTTCTCTCGTTGGAGAATATCCGCAAACCGGCGCTGATGCGCGCGCTCTTTTGGCTCGCGGCGAGCTATTCGGGACAGGAGCTTTCGTATTCAAAAATGGTAGGCCAGCTGCAGGATGCCGGCAACACGGTCACGGTCGCCGGGTATTTGGACCTGCTGGGCAAGGCCGGTTTGGTTACGGCGATCCCCAAGTTCAGTGACAAGGAGCTCGCAAAGCGCCGAAGCACCCCGCGGCTCATGGTTTATGACACGGCGTTTATGACGGCGCTCGGCGATAAGGGCCGTGCAGAATGGCTGGAGGATTCGGCGCGGCGGGGTCATTTGGTGGAATCGGCAGTGGGTGCACGACTGCTTGCACGCGCGCCGGAAGAGGGTTTTGAGGTTATGTGGTGGCGTGAAGGCGTCAAAGAGGTCGACTTTGTGCTGCGAAGGGATGATGCACTGAGCGCCATTGAGGTCAAAAGCGGTGGAGAGTCCGGCCAGAGCGGCATGTCGACGCTCCTAAAAAAGTATCCGCGAGCCAAGCGGATCGTCGTGGGAGGAGCGGCGGCCGGGGCGTGCACCGTGGAGGATTTTCTGCTCGATAAGGTACCGCTGTTTAACTAGCCTGAGCAAATTGAGAAAATACTCAGTATAGTGAGTGAAATCACTCAGTGTACTGAGTATTTTGACTTGGGCGTTGGATGGGTGCTCGGTCACCACGTGCGATGGTGAAAACCGGGCCAGGCCTTACCAGCGGATATGCATACAGGAGGGGCTTCCATTTTCCATGTCCCGCTCATATCGTCTGCCAGAAACCTGACGAATGACCTGTCCCCCTGTCATGCCCTTGTCACAAAATCTATTAACGGGACCGTCAAATTTCCTCCTGCATTTTCTGACGGTACCGCGGTTCCCGCATACGTTTTGGGACTGTTGAATATGAACAATAAGATATGTACCAGTAAAGTTCGATGCCAGCATTGATTGGAGCGCTCAATGTGCGAAATTGCGGTCATGTTTGATGAGGGTGAAATGGCTTTGATTCAGGTTCATGCGGACGCCGCAGGCGTGCCCTTTTCCGAGTTCGTGAGAAGGGCGGCACTCGAAAAAGTCGAGGACATGGCGGACATCGAGGCTTATGGCAAAGCCTTGGATGAGGATGACGACGCCCGCTACTCAATGGATGACGTCATGCGTATGGCTATGTGGAACAATTAGCCGTTCACGGTGCCAAACAGGCCGCACGCGGTGGGCGGCGGCATTGCCGAAAAATCGACCTCACCAGATGCGATTTACGGCCCGAAAAAGGGGTGCTGCTG
>OJJW01000101.1_pt1 | contig 29620 bp, 15 predicted proteins | sample 1596331 | NCBI WGS metagenome assembly OJJW01 (sample SAMEA4350156, study PRJEB24818) | metagenome | biome: human; feature: gut; material: faeces | place: Denmark | collected 2013-09 | reverse complement strand
TGACCTTCTAGTTGTTGTCCCACTACTTTGTTTTTTTTTTTTAGTAGTTTTTTTTTTTTTTTCAAGCAGAAGACGGCATACGAGATAGGAGTCCGTCTCGTGGGCTCGGAGATGTGTATAAGAGACAGTCTCCATACCCCTCTACAAAAACCTGTACCTTTTTGTGCAACAAAAAAAGCCGCTCAACCAGCGGCTTTTCTTATTTCGGCATGAAAAAGGCGACCGTCCTTTGTGGACGGTCGCCTTTGTTAATTGTTGTGTTGCTTGCCTTAGGCGCGGGTCTTGATCTCCTCGGTCACCTTCGCAACAAACTCGTCAACGCTCATCTGAACGGTCTCGTTGGAGCGATCGCGGACGGAGATGTTGCCGGCCTCGACCTCCTTCTCGCCCAGGATGAGCATGTAGGGCACACGGTCGATGCTGCGGGCCTCGCGGATCTTGTAGCCGATCTTCTCGTCGCGATCGTCGCAGACCACGCGAATGCCGGCCTCCTCCAGCTTGGCGCATACCTCGTGCGCGTAGTCGCGGCTCTTCTCAGAGACGGGAAGTGCCTTGACCTGCACGGGAGCCAGCCAGGTGGGGAACTTGCCCGCAAAGTGCTCAATCAGAATACCGATGAAGCGCTCAATGGAGCCAAAGCAAACGCGGTGCAGCATGATGGGGCGCTTCTTGGTGCCGTCGGCATCCACGTACTCCAGATCAAAGTTAAGCGGCATCTGGAAGTCGAGCTGGACGGTACCGCACTGCCAGGTACGGCCGAGCGAGTCCTCCAGGTGGAAGTCGATCTTGGGGCCATAGAAGGCGCCGTCGCCCTCGTTGACCTCGTAGTCCATGCCCAGCTTCTCCAGAGCGGTACGCAGGCCCTCCTCGGCGCGCGCCCAGTCCTCGTCCGAACCCATGGAGTCCTCGGGGCGGGTGGAAAGCTCAACGTGGTACTTAAAGCCAAACTTCTGGTACACGGAGTCGATCAGGTTGACCACACCCACGATCTCGTCGGTCAGCTGGTCGGGACGCACAAACAGGTGGGCGTCGTCCTGGTTAAAGCAGCGCACGCGGAACAGGCCGTGCAGGGCGCCACGCAGCTCGTGGCGGTGCACCAGGCCAATCTCGCCGGCGCGGATGGGCAGCTCGCGATAGGAGTGCGGCTTGGAGGCGTACACCAGCACGCCACCCGGGCAGTTCATGGGCTTAATGCAGTACTCTTCGTCGTCGATGACGGTGGAGTACATGTTGTCCTTGTAGTGGTCCCAGTGACCCGAGGTCTTCCACAGCTGCTTGTTCATGATGAGCGGCGTGGAGATCTCCACGTAGCCTGCCTTGTGGTGGATCTCGCGCCAGTAGTCCAGCAGCGTGTTCTTAAGGATCATGCCATTGGGCAGGAAGAACGGGAAGCCGGGGGCCTCGTCGCGCATCATAAAGAGGTCCATCTCGCGGCCGATCTTGCGGTGATCGCGCTTCTTGGCCTCCTCCAGCATGTGCATGTGCTCGTCAAGCTCTTCCTTGGTGGCAAAGGCGACGCCGTTGATGCGGGTGAGCATCTTGTTGTCCTTGTCGCCCTTCCAGTAGGCGCCCGAGACGCCCGTGAGCTTAAAGGCCTTGAGGGCCTTGGTGTAGCAGATGTGGGGGCCGACGCACATGTCAATGTAGTCGCCCTGCCGATAGAAGGTGATGCGGGCGTCATCGTCCAGGTCGCCGATGTGCTCGACCTTGTACTTCTCGCCGCGCTCCTCCATAAGGGCGATGGCCTCGGCGCGGGGCTTCTCGTACACGGAGAACTTGAGGTTCTCCTTGACGATCTTCTTCATTTCGGCCTCGATCGCGGGGAAGTCGTCCTCGCTGATCTTGACGCCCTCGGGCAGGTCGACGTCGTAATAGAAGCCGTTGTCGGTCGCGGGGCCGTAGGCAAAGTCGGCCTCGGGATAGAGGCGCTTGATGGCCTGCGCCATGATGTGCGCGGCGGAGTGGCGGATGACGTGCGTGACCTCGTCCTGCGGGAGCTCGGCCACCGAACCGTCATTGTAAAGTGCCTTCATGGGTATGTTTTCTCCTCTCGGATGCCTGATGCAAGTGCGTGCGATGCGCTCGGCGTTTTTGACTTGCATCATTATAGGCAGGTTGCCTTGGTATACAAGCGCCCGCCGCACCTTAATGGCACGGCGGGCGATTTTCTACGCATGCTTCATCGTGTGGGGCAGGGCTGCGGGGCGCGCGTGCGGCTTACGCGTGGCGCGCGGTGCCCGTGGCTTGCGGCCGGCCCGGCGATGGATGCGTTACTGGATGCGAGTTCGGCAGTAGGGGCAGACCTTCCAGTGCGCGTCGAGCGGACGATGGCAGCTGGGGCACACGTTGCGAACCTGGGTGTCGCACACAGGGCAGACGACAAAATCCTTCTCGATGGGGGCGCCGCACTGCGGGCAGGTGCCGTACTGGGCAAGCTGGCGCTCGCGCAGGGCCATGTCTAGCTCCTGCTCCTCGCGGTCGGCCGCGTAGGAGTGCGGACGCAGGACCAGGTAGGCGATGAGGCCTACAAACGGGATGAGGGCGATGATGCCCCAGGCCACGTAGGCGCTGGCGCCGCGGCGGCGAGCGTCGATGAACACATAGACGACCGACAGCACGTACAAGGCGATGATAAAGCCAACAAAGGCATAGATGACGCCCATAAGCTGCGGCGACATGAGCTCAGAGATGTACTTGGACATTGAGGTGTACCTTTCGGAATATTTACAGTTCGGTCAAGTTTACCACGGGGTTTGTTTATATGGGACTACGGCTGGATACGGGGCTGGCACGGACACAAACATCTCAATCTGTAACAGATACTCGGCAAATAAGGGTCTAGGTGTTACAGATCGAGACGAACGGGAGGGCCGCCGAGCAAACGTCTCGATCTGTAACAACTAGGACCAAATTTCCCATCTTGCTGTTACAGATCGAGACATTCAAAATCCGTCGGAAGGTTTGTCTCGATCTGTAACATCTACAACCCAAATCCTCAGCTAACTGTTACAGATCGAGACGAACGGTGAGCCCTCCGTTAAATATCTCAATCTGTAACAATAACTCGGCAAAAACAGGTCTAACCGTTACAGATTTAGACATTCGAAACCGACTGATAGGTTCATCTAAATCTGTAACATCTAGACCCCAAAACGGTCCCCAGATGTTACAGATCGAGACAGAAGAATCTCTCCCTGACTTTAAATCTCAATCTGTAACACATAGGACCGATTATTTCCTCTTACTGTTACAGATCAAGACGAACGGAGGGTCCGCCTGGCAGACGTCTCGATCTGTAACATCTGGAACCCAGTTCTTCTGCTTACTGTTACAGAACGAGACAAACCTCTGACACCAGGAGCGGCAGACAAGGTCACCGATGGTCCTGAGTCTCCCCTCGCCTGCCGTTGGCGGATACAGCGGGGCTGTTCGCCGCATTGCCGCCGCACTGGGGGTGTGCAGACCGCAGGATAGTCCTATTGACAGCCTGTCAACTTGTCTGGGAGGCACCGTGGCAGAAACGTTTGATATCGCGATTGTAGGCGCAGGCATCACGGGATGCGCCATCGCGCGGCAGCTTGCGCGTTTTGACATGTCCATTTGTGTGGTCGAGGCGGCCAACGATATCGCGCTGGGCTCCTCGAAGGCCAACGGTGGCTTGGTGCACGCCGGCTACGATCCGGCGCCGGGCACGGTCAAGGCGCAGGTCAACGCCCGTGGTTGCGAGCTATATGGCACGTGGGCCCAGGAGCTAGGCTTTTTGTTCCGCCGTACCGGGTCGATGGTACTGGGGTTTAACGACGAAGACCGCGCACACTTGGAGAAGCTGCGCCAGAATGGCCTGGCCAACGGCGTACCCGAGTTGTCGATTATCGGCCCCGACCACATCCGCGAGCTGGAACCGCGCGCGAGTGCTAAGGCGACGTGCGCGTTGTGGTGCCCTTCGACCGGTTACGTCGACCCTTTTGAGGTCGCTATCGCCGCGCTGGAGAACGCCGTTGCCAACGGCGTGACGTTTATGCGCTCCGCACCGGTGGAAGCGATTGAGGTTGCTAGCTCGCAAAGCGAGGACGCTGCTGCCGACGGCAAGGGCCGCACGCGCTTTACGCTGGTGACGCCCGCCGGCGATGTGCGCTGCCGCTACTTGATCAACGCCGCGGGCAACGGCGCCGCGGACATCTCGCATATGACCGGCGCCGAGGAGTTCCAGATGGTTTGGCGCCAGGGAAACATTGTGGTGCTGGACAAGGAGCCGCGCGCGCTCATGCCGCTCTACCCCGTTCCCACGCCGGTGTCCAAGGGCGTTATCGTCACGGGCACCGTGCACGGCAACACCGTGATCACCGCGACCGCTGCCGTGCGCGAGCCGGGCGACACACAAACATACGCGACCGATGTCAACGCGCTCCTGACCGGCGCGCGCAAGCTGGTTCCCGATCTGGACACGCGCCGCGTAGTGCGCGCGTTTGCCGGCGGGCGTCCGGTCATTAAGGGGACGAACGACTTCTTTATTGGGCAGTCGGCCGTGGTGCCAGGCCTGTTCCAGGCGGCGGGCATTCAATCGCCGGGCGTGGCGAGCGCGCCGGCCATTGCCGAGCGCATGGAGCACGTGATGCGCGAGGCGGGCGTTGCTTTGCGCGAACGGGCCGATTGGGATCCGATTCGCCGCGCGCCGGACGACTTCGACCGTGCGCCGCTTGCGCGCAAGGAGGAGCTAATCGAGTCCGACCCCGCATGGGGGCAGATCGTCTGCCGCTGCGAGACGGTGCCCGAGGCCGAGATCGTGGCAGCGATCCGACGCCGCCCAGGTGCGGTTTCGGTCGAGGGTGTCAAGCGCCGCTGCCGTGCCGGCATGGGTCGATGCCAGAGCGGCTTTTGCCAGAGCCGCGTGGTGGCAATCCTAGCCCGCGAGCTGGGGTGTGGCCCCAGCGAGGTGCTGCTGGAGGACACTGGCTCGTGGCTCGTTGAGGGACCTTTGAAGGGGGTGCGCTAGGATGGCAGAACTCAAATCGAGTGCGATTGATAGCGACGCCGTTGAGGCGGTACCCACGCAGGCTTTCGACGTGGTCGTCATCGGAGGCGGCCCCGCCGGCATGGCTGCCGCGCTTGCCGCACATAAGGCCGGCGCGCGCGTGGCCATCGTTGAACGTGAGCAGCACCTGGGCGGCATCCTGCGCCAGTGCATCCACCCCGGTTTTGGCCTTTCGCACTTTAAGCAGGAGCTCACCGGCCCCGAGTATGCGCAGCGCTTTATCGACCAGGTGCGTGCGACCGACATTGCGCTGTTCTTGGACAGCATGGTGCTTGGGATTGATTCGGGCGAGTCCCCGGAAGACGCCGCGGTCCACACCGTCACGCTCATGAGCCCCGCCGGCATGCTACAGCTCACCGGACGCGCGGTCGTCCTTGCCATGGGATGCCGCGAGCGCACGCGCAGCGAGATCAAGATCCCCGGCAGCCGCCCCGCCGGCGTACTTACGGCCGGCCTGGCGCAGCGATACATCAATATCGAAAACCTCAAGCCCGGCTCGCGTGCCGTCATTTTGGGCTCGGGCGACATCGGACTTATCATGGCGCGCCGCTGCACGCTCGAGGGGATTTCGGTCGAGGGCGTGTACGAGCTCATGCCGTACGCCAACGGCCTGCGCCGCAATGTGAAAAACTGCCTGGACGACTTTGACATTCCGCTGCACCTGTCCACCACCGTCACGCGCGTGATCGGGCACGACCGCGTGGAGGCCGTCGAAGTGAGTCGGGTCGACGAGCACCTGGCGCCCATTCCGGGGACCGAGTGCGTTGTTCCGTGCGACACGCTACTGCTTTCGGTTGGCCTGATTCCCGAGAACGAGCTTTCGGTGGGTGCGGGCGTTGAGCTTGACCCGCGCACGCGCGGCGCCGTGGTGGACCAGAGCCTGCAGACGGGTGTGCCAGGTATCTTTGCCTGCGGCAACGTGCTGCACGTGCACGACCTGGCCGACAACGTGACGACCGAGTCCGAGCGTGCCGGCGCGGCTGCGGCGGCGTACGCGCTGGGTGGCAGCGCAGATGTCAAGACGAGCACGGGCTGTCAGCTCACGGTCTCCCCCGCCGGCATTGCAGGCTACGCACTGCCCGGACGCATTACGGCTGTGGCACTCACCAAACTTAACTTCCGCGTGCGCCGACCGGTCGACGCCGCCCGCGTGCGCATTCTGGCAGGCGACGAAGAACTGTTTTCAGGCAAGGTCCGACCGTTTAAACCGAGCGTCATGGAGAGCTTCCCGCTGCCGAAAAAGTCGATTCAGCGCGCAGTCGACCTGGGTGTTAGCGAGATTGTCCTGTCCGTCGATCCCGTCGTGGAGGCGTAAGGCCATGAGCACGAATGTGACCAAGACATTGCAGTTCAACTGCACCACCTGCCCATCCGAATGCCTCCTGACCGTGGAGGTGGAGCGCGACGCAAACGGCGCCGTAGTAGAGGTGCGCTCCGTGACCGGCAACAACTGCCCGCGCGGCGATACGTTCGCACACCAGGAGCTCACCTGCCCCATGCGCGTGCTCACCACCACCGTGGCCGTATCCGGCGGCGACGAAGCGCTGCTACCCGTTCGCACGGCCGAAACCATCCCGCTGGCGCTCCACGCCCAGGCGATGGACCTCATCCGCGGCCTAGAGGTCAAAGTCCCCATCCGCATGGGTGACGTAGTCCTCCCCAACCTCCTAGACACCGGTACCGACCTCATCGCCAGCATGGACATCGACCCTGCCTAGGCAGCTCATTTGGGACGTGCCTTCACCCCCCTACAGTTGCGGTGGAATAGTTCCTGTTTTATGCCATTGCCCCGGCAAACAGGAACTATTTCACCGCAACTTATGTGGAGGCGCTTGGGATACCATGGTGGCACCCTAGCGAAAGGATGTTTCATGGCACATGTCGATGACCAGCGTGTGGCGCGCGTGCTCGATGCGCTCGAGGCTCAGCACCCCGGCGCGCAGCTGCTCGTAAACGACCCGTGGTCGATTTACTACCTGACCGGCTTTTATGCCGATATGTTCGAGCGTTTTTGCGGTGTGCTGCTCGCACGCGGTAGCGAGCCCGTGATCTTGGTCAACGCGCTGCATCAGCTGCCCGAGTACGACAATGCCCGCGTCGCCTATCACACCGATACCGACGTCGTGACCGACGCCATCGCGAGTGAGATCGATCCGACCAAGCCGCTCGGTATCGACACCGTCATGCGCTCCGGCTTTTTGATGCCCCTTATGGACCGTCACGCCGCGAACGAGTTTTTCCTGGGCGACTTTGCCGTCACCGCCGCACGCACCCACAAGGATGCCGCGGAGCAGGAGCTCATGCGCGTGTCCTCGGCCGCCAACGACGCCGTGATGGCCGAGGCCATCAAGCTCGTTCACGAGGGCGTGACAGAGCGCGAAATTGCCGACCAGATGCTCGGCCTGTACCGCAAGCACGACTGCGAGGGCTTTAGCTTTCCGCCCATCGTAAGCTTTGGCGCCAACGCCGGCGACCCGCACCACGAGCCCGACGATACGGTACTCAAGCGCGGCGACGTGGTGCTGTTCGACATCGGCGGACGCCACCGCAACTACTGCTCGGACATGACGCGCACGTTCTTTTGGGGCGAGCCGGACGAGGAGACGGCGCGCATCTACGACATCGTGCGCCGCGCCAACGAGGCCGCCGAGGCGCTCATTGCACCGGATGTGCGCATGTGCGACCTGGACCGCGCCGCGCGCGACGTGATTGAGGATGCGGGCTATGGGCAGTACTTTACGCACCGCCTGGGACACTCGATCGGTCTGCAAGACCACGAGCCGGGCGACGTCTCACTCGTCAACGAGCAGGTCGTAGAGCCGGGCATGACGTTCTCCATCGAGCCGGGCATCTACCTCCCCGGCCGCACTGGCGTCCGCATCGAGGACCTGGCCCTGGTCACCGAGTCCGGCGTCGAGATCCTCAACGCCTACCCCCACGATCCGGTCCGCCTAGACTAGCCCTTACCCAATAGCCCCTCAATAAGTTGCGGTGGAATAGTTCCCAGATTGGCCCACAGAGGCATAATCCAGGAACTATTTCACCGCAACTGCCATGGGGCTAAGTCGGCCAATTTGACAGTCTAGAGATGCGCCACGAAAACGGGCTATCTACTACGTTTAACCCGCATGGGTCGACCATGCGGGTCTTTTTTGAAAATTGGCAAGCCATCTACCTGCGGTTTTAATTTCGCAATTCTCGGCGTGATCGAGGGTTACCGACCAAACGTAGTAGATAGGCCCATTTCGTGGCGAGCAGTCCACTCAAGACAAAGCCCGTCCCAAATTAGCTGCCCTACGGTCAAACGAAAGGCCTCCCGATTCCCCGAAGAGAATCGGGAGGCCTTCTTGTGTCCTAGAGTCCTAAAACTCTAAGCTCGCAGCCTTACTCCGCGCGATGGCGCAGTTTTTCAATCGCTGCGGCAATCAGCGCCAGCAGGCCGGTTCCGCCAAGCGCTGCGACGGCCACGGCAGTGTTGTCGCCCGTCTCGGCCAGGCTTCCCTTAGCGGCCTTCTTGCCATTCTTCTTGCCCGAAGGATCCTTGGCATCGGGCTTGGCACCGTTATCCTTGCCGCCTGTCGGTTCCTGTACAACAACAGGCTCAACAACCTCGACGGTCACCGAAGCAGTGAGCTGCTGAGGCGCCGGCGTCTCCGCAGCGTCATCCTCGGCAAGCGTCGCAATCGCCGCAGCGTCACCGTCAACGGGCATCGTCGCGGTAATGACGACGGTTCCGTTCTTGAGGGCCTTGACCTTACCGTTCTCGACCGTAGCGATCGTCGGGTCGGACGAGACCCACGTCACGGCACCACGCAGCAGAGCGCCATCGGCCGCATTGCCCGCCGCGGCAGCAAGGTCAATTTCCTTGCCGCGCTCTACCTTGAGCACGGTTTCGGCAGTCGTGGCCTTGCCGTTTTGGTCAACGATAACGAGGCCCTTGGCCGCCGGGCGCGGCTTAACGCGTACCATGCAGCTGACTGTAAGCTCCGTACCGCGAACCTTACCGCCCACGGTCACATCATCGGCACCCCAATTTAGTGCGGGAACATTCTCCCAATCGACGTCATAGTCCTCCTGACTGTCGTCCTTCATCATCACGGAAACCTTCTTGGGCAGCGCCTTCAGCACATCGGCGGCAGAGCTTGCCTCAAACACCTCAACGGGAGCGAACGTCGCAGGCCTCACGGGAATCTCGCTTGCCGGCGTCTCGACGACCAGCTTGCAGGTCGCCTTGAGCGTCGTGCCCTCGACGGAGCCCTCGAGCGTGTGCTCGCCGACAGCGGCAAGCTGCTTGTCCAGGTCATCCGTATTCCACGTGACCGCGACCTCGTCCGTGTGACCATCGGAATAGGTCACGGTGACCTTCTTGGGCAGCTGCCCCGTCACGGTATCGGCCTTGGCATCGCGCTCAACCGTAATCTGCGGCACCTCGGCTACCGTATTGATCGTCGTCGTGGAGGTAACGACGACCTCGACCGGCAGGTTGCCGTTCACCGTTACGCCCTTGGCGACAACGGTGTTGCCATAGGAAGCGGCAGCGGCAGGGACCTCGGTCCACGTAATCTCAGACACCGCCGTGGTCTTGCCGTCCTTCATGCGAACGGTGGCCTTCACGCCCTTGAGCGCATCACGCACGACATCGGCGGACGAGCCCTCGGGCACGCTAACACCCGCGACAGGCTCAACGGACGCCGGAATCTCAGCATCGCTCTTTACAACCGTCAACGTGCACTTGGCCTTGACCGAAGTGCCCTCGACCGTACCCTCAAGCGTGATGTCACCCAGCTTGCCCAGGGCATCCGTCGTGAGCGGAGCCTTATCCCACGTGACGTTCGCGGTCTTCTTCGAGCCGTCGGACATGTTGAGGGTCACCTGGGCAGGCAGTGCGATGTCAGCAGCAGCCGTGTTGCGGGCAACCGAAAGCTTAACGTCGGCAATGCTCTCAACAACCGGCACCAGGTTAACCGTGGCATTAACCTCAAAGTTACCGATCTCGGTCTTACCCGTAACGACAACGCTCGTGCCGTCCTTCTTAATGGTGAGGGCCTCCTTGGGAGCGGTCCAATCAATCTTTGAATCGACCTCGGAGCCATCCTTCATGGCGACCTTAACGGTCTTGGGCAGCGCCGCCACAACCGCGTCGGGCTTCACGCCGTCGTCGACCGTCACGGCGTCAACCGAACCGGCCAGATGGTCGGGAATCTCGCGCAGCGGCTTAACAACCTTAATGGTGCACTCCGCCTTCTGGTCCGTGCCGGCGACCGTGCCCTTAACCGTAACCTTGCCCTCCTTGGCAAAGTCCTTGTCGGAGAGGCCCTTGATGTCCCACGTCACGTCGACCGCGGCATCGGAGCCATCGGAGTAAAACGCAGTGACCTTCGCAGGCAGCTTTTTCAGAGCATCCGCTGCCTTCGTGTCGCGCTCGACCTCAATGTCATCAGCGGCGTCAAGGCTCACGATATGCGCGGTTACCTTGACCTTCACCTTTACGGTCATGCCGTTGTCCGTCAGACCCGTGACCTCAAACTCGTTGCCAGCGCGACCCAGGCTATCGACCTGAGACCACTTAACGGGCGTCTCGTTCTTAGTCTTGCCGTCCTTCATGACTACCGTCACCTTGGACGGAAGCTTGTCCATCAGATCCGCGACCTTGGCGTTGTCCGCAATCTGAATGTCGGGAATTGACTCAACGTGGTCGGGCGTCTCGGCATCCTGGTCCACCACAGTCACATTGCAGGTCACCTTGGCGCCAATAAGCTTAACCGTGCCGGTGATCTTCACGGTACCGGTTCCGCCGAGCAGCTCGTCCGTAACGCTGGAAAGATCCCACACGTCAATGTCGAGTAGGTCGGTCGAACCGTCGGAGTAAGTCGCCACAACCTGCTTGGGCATCTGGGCGTACAGGTCCTGCTTGGACGTACCCTTGGCCACGCTAAACGACTTAGCCTCGAGCTTGGTGATGGTCCGCGGTGCCTCGCGAACGTTGACGTACACGATGGCGTTGACGTTGTCGATGCCCTTGAGCTTGCCGACGAGCTTATAGGTGCCGGTCTTGGCAAGGGGCTTATTAATGTCTAGCCCGTCGGTGTCGGTCCACTCCGTGATTTCGGTGCCTTCGTATTGGCTATGTGCCGTGAAGGTGCCGTCAGAATAGTTGACATTGATGTTATCTGGCAACGTCAGCTTCGACCCAACCGTCGTGTTAATCACAACCGCTTGCGGCTGCAGCGCAACCTTTGGAGCCGTCTTATCGGCAACCGTAACCTTCGCGGTCACGATGCCATTCTCATCTACGCCGACCTTCTGGCCTTCATCGTCAACAAGCGCCATAACAGCAGCGCCATCAAAGCCGACAACGCGGCCCGTTACATAGAACGTGCCCGGCTTTTCATACTTCTCGGGCGCAATCGGATCCCACTTAACAGCAGCCGTCGAGATCGAACCGTCGCTCATCTTGACTGCCAGCTTGGAAGGCATCGTCGGAGCGGCACCGGCCTTCGTGGTCACCGCAGTCTCACCGTTATCAAACGCTTTCTCGACTCCAGCAATCACGATCTTGGTTTGGACAGTAAAGCCGGTGTTGGTGCCGACGCCGAACCTATCAAGGCCGCTAGCGTACAGCTTACCGGTAACCGTGGAGACCTTACCGGGCTCGCCGGTATAGTCCGAAGAGCGATAGCCGTTCCATTCAATCCACGCAGTGCGCGTTTTACCGTCGCTCGTAGTCACCGAAATATTGTTCCACGGCATCTCGGGTTCAACGCCGTTGGCCGTCACAATACGCTCGGGAACGCTCACGGACGAAATCGAGCAAACATCAACAGTAACCGTCGCCTCGGCACCACCTTGGAGCTTGCCCTTAACCTTAAACGTGCCCTCCTTGGCATAGGCATCGGGGGAAACGTCTTCCCAGATGACGTTTTCGCGTTGCGGCCCAACGGACATGTCGTTGTCGTAGACGACCTCAAGGGTCTCCGGCAAATCAGGCGCAACGCCAGGAACGGTCCACAACGTGCCGCCCTGAACAGATGTAGCCCTATTCACAACCTGAACATTTGCAGTCACAGGAATATCCACAACACTGTTATTACTGCCCGTATAGTAAGACAGCTGAGCGGTACCCGAAACGATTCCGCCTTGGCTCCAGTCAAACCCCTTTGTGTTCCATGTCACGGAAGCATACTTGGAATGATGGACAGACTGATCCTTTACGTCGGGGCTTACCAGTATAACGTTGGTTGGAAGCAATCCTGAACCATCATGTCCCTTGAGGACCTTAATGGTATCGAGTTCCGCTTTCCACTTGTCAGTCACGATCACATGAATCGTTGCCGGGATATTCGTCCCCGCAACTGTGCCGGTTATCGTGCAGTTCTCCTTTGGATGGCTATCATACTCATCCCAGTTAACCTTAAGATTAGAGAAACGTGTACCATCCTTTAGAACACCCTCGACGGTCGTATTATCGAGATAGAGCTGCTCACCAGGATAGATAACGTATGTATCTTCATAAGACTGCACGAGAGTCGTGCCAGTCTCACTGTAGTGATTTATGCCCTTGACCTCTCCACACGTAGCCGTTGCACGAATCTTTGCAAGCGTACCGGTAATTGTTCCGCTTATCTCATAGTCGCCCGGCTTGCCGTATTTGAGGTCCTGCGGGATCTCATCCCATGTATAAAGGGAGTCTCCAACCCCCCAAAGGCTGTAGTAGTTTCCGTCCGACAGCAGAAATTGATTCGATTCGTACGAATAAGCGAATCCGACGTCGGGAATGTAGGCGATCCTTCCCAAATCATCGTTGGCAAGGTCGCACACATTAATAGTCGCTGTTACCGGAATATTCGAGCCCAAGAAATAACCCGTAATAGTCGACTTGCCCAGCTTGTTCAACGTATTCTGACTAATAGCAGGCCATTGGACGGAATAGCTGCCACGAGAACCATTCCACATCGTTGCTTCTATGGTATACGGCATATGAATTTGCGCGCCAACGAGCGTACTTACCGAAGTCGTAGATGGCATCTGCAGCGCACGAACGTTGACGTTAATAGAGGCACGATGGGCACTGCCCAACGAGATTGGTATAGACGGAGATCCAGGTTTACTTCGGCTATACATGATAGAGCCTCCGAGGGTAAAGGAACCCTCCTGCGCGACCATGGAATCCAGGATTGTATCCCAAGTAACGCCACCCTTAACTGTAGACCCGTCGGTGAAAGTCACCTCAACGGAATATGGAAGGGAGCCGGCACTCGAGCCCGTTGTAGGACGGATGCCAACTGGCGTATCAATGGGTGCAACTTGAGCGATAGAGGCAACCTCTTTAACGACGACCGTCGCCTTAACCTCTAGACCAGCAAGAGAAGAAACACCGCAGTCCCCGATAGTACCGGCAACTTCATAAGTGCCAGCCGTCTGGAATCGAGAGGCGTCAGCATTGTCCCATTTCACAGGGTAGTTATACCAGTACTCGCCATCCGGTCGAGTCACCTTAAGGTGCACGTCAGAGTCAAGGGGCGATTCATCACCAACAACACGTTCGTACGTCAACGAGTCCAGGTCAAAATAATCTTTGGCATCCTTCACTGCAACCGTACAAGTAACTTCGCGCCGGTCAAGCCCATCGAGCCTGCCCTTAACAACAAAAGTACCTGGTTGAGCGTACGAATCGGGATTGACGGAATCCCAATTGATATGAACTGGCTGCGATTCATTTTGATCGAAAGTAACCATTGCCTGGTACGGAAGAGACGGCGACATCCCTACTGCCGTCATGCATTCAAATTCGGTTTGAACAGACTTGATTTCACGGACATTTACCGTGCAACTCACCAAAGTTGAACGCGAGTATGTCAAATGTCCCTCAACGACAAATGAGCCAGGTTTTTGATAGTCTACCTCGGAGACCTCATCCCACTCAACATCGCAGGAACAGCCCGAGTTGTCGGAATAGGATATATAGGCAGTCGAAGGAAGAGACGGCGCGACGCCGGGCGACGTAGTCACGCTTTGTGTGTAATTCGAAGACCTGGGAACAAAAACCTTGAGCGTTCCGGCAACGGAATAGGGCTCACTAAGCGAATAACCCATGTTACCGATGTAGATATACGAAATGGAGCCCTGGATCGGCACCTCCGATTCATCGGAAGCAGTCTTGATAGTGTTCCTTGAGGCTTCGTCCCAATTGACCATGCCGGTAGCTTTAGTTCCATTTGTCAGCGTCAGATTGACTGAGGTGCCGTACTCTTCGCCAACATAGCCCTGTCCCACATATTTTTTTACAACTGGCGTACTATCGACGGACGCAATCTTCAAATCTTCGTTCGTGCTCACGGGTTCGACTGCATTAACTGCAGCCGGATCCGCCGGGGCTTCGATGATCACACGCTGCTTGACCGTCTGGGTGGCGCCGTCGACGGTACCCTCAAACTCATACGAGCCGGCAGGTAGCTGCGCCAAGGTTGCCGGAGCATCGGCGCCATTCAGCTTCCAGGTAACGTTTTCCTGCTTAGTGGCGCCGCTCTCGTAGGTCGCCGCCACGGTTTGAGGTAGCGTGGCGTCGGAGCCCTCGGCAACATGCAGGTCGGTCAGGTCCGCAAGCGAGGTGATCTTGTCGACCGCCTGATCTTCCGAGGTTGCCTGGCCGGTGTCCGCAGATGCGGCAGTCGCACCCGTCGCATCGCTTTGCTCGGCAACGACTTGGGTGGTATCACCCTGAATCATCTCGGCGAACGCCTGCGACGGCACCGAGCCGACCGTCATCGTCAGAGCCAGACCCGCGGTAATAGCCGCGTTGACATGCCTTCTGTTCATGTTTCCTCCCGACACGCTCAACGGACCAAACAGCACAGGTCCGATTGGCAAGTTAAGTTGAGCGTATGCTTCGTAGGAGGAACAATGCAATATGCCACAGGTTAAGCGGCATAAATGATTTCGTAAACGGGCACCCAAATTAGCTGCTTTTGAGTTGCGGTGATATACGGACCGTTTGAGGCTTCTGGCTTGTAAAACAGTCCGTATTTCACCGCAACTACTGAGGGGATGGGCTAGCGCAGCAAACCCGCTACTTCGCCGGCTAGGGTGATGGTGCCGGCTGCTACGAAGGGCTCGCCCGCGGCATCGAGGGCTGCGAGGGCCTCGGAAACGCTGGGGTATACGCCCGCGAGCTTATCGGCATCAACGAGGGCAGCGAGCTCATCAGCCGGCAGGGCGCGGTCGGAATCGGTCTGCGTCACGACCACACGGGGGAAGGCCGGAACAAGCACGTCGACGATGCCCGCCACGTCCTTATCAGCCAATGCGGCGCACAGCAGCGTGGGGCGATTCTCTACACACGGATCGATCTCGTCCAGTGCGCTCACAAAGTTCTCGCAGCTCTGGGGGTTATGGCAGGCGTCGATCAGTTTGAGCGGATCGGTTCCCAGCACATCAAAGCGACCCGGCGTGGGGCAACCCATAAGCGAAGCGTCGAGCGCCTCATGGTCGAGCTCACGACCCAGATAGCCCTCGCACAGCATAATCGCGCACGCGGCATTCTGCGGCTGATAGGCCGGCTTGACCATGCTCGACGTATAGATCGCACGCGGCGTGGTGCAGCTAAACTCCACCGTATCGCCCACGTGTGCCGGAAGTTTGGTCGTCGTATGGCTCACCACGAGCGGTACTACGCCGCACTCACGGCAACGGGCATCCATCACACACTGAACACTCGCCTCATGCGTGCCCTCACCCAAAACAACCAAGCGCCCAGGCTTAATAACCGCAGCCTTCTCCCCCGCAATGGCCTCAAGCGTGTCGCCAAGGACCTTCGTATGGTCGAGTCCAATGCCCGTAATGGCGACGGCGACGGGATCGGTCGCACTCGTAGCATCCCAGCGTCCGCCCATGCCAACCTCAAGCACGGCAACGTCCACGCAAGCCTCGGCAAACATAGTCAAACCGGCCACGGACAAAAGATCGAAGGGCGTAATAGCACGGAGCTCCTCGCCCGCCGCCTCACGACGCGCATTGAGACGACGGCCCGCCTCATACGCCGCAGAGACACCATGGGCAAAGACCTCGTCTGAGACGACCTTTCCATCAATCTCCATACGCTCGGGATAACGCACCAGATGAGGCGACGTAAAGAGCGCCGTCTTAAGGCCCTCGCCACGAAGAATGGCAGCCGAGAATCGCGTCGTCGAGGTCTTTCCATTGGTACCGGCTATCTGGACGCAATCATAGAACTCGTCAGGACGACCAAGCTCATCGAGCATCTCGACAACGGTCTCGAGCAGCGGCGTGGAATAACGCGCAATCTTGCCCGTATCAGCCGCAAGCGCAACAGCCTCATCAAAAGAAAGCTCCGGAACCTCAAACGGCACCGAATACAACCCAGAACGCTTTGCCATAGCCAAAGTCCCCTCATCATAAAAAGAGGCCCGTAAGCAACAACGAGCCCCTCCCATTCAAAATATCAGCCAAACACCGCTTTGCAGCAAGATCAAGGCCACAACCCAGTGGCCCTAACCTACCAGATGCAAACAACCACGTAACCGCACTAGGAGCGGCCCGACGCTTTGCTCGATACAAGTTCCGCACGCAAAGGACAGCACTTAATGTGCTGTCCGTCTTGCGCAGGACTGTCCGCAGCGGAGAGCAAAGCATCGGGACGCGCCCCTCAGTAACGCCTACGAGAAGTCAGCAACCTGAGCAGTCAGCGCCGCCAGGATCTCCTTGAGCTCAGCTGCACGGTCCCTCTTCTTCTGCACCACCGCGGGCGCGGCCTTGGCCACAAAGCCCTCATTGGCGAGCGTCTTCTCGCAGCCGGCGAGCTCCTTCTGGGCCGCGGCAATCTCCTTCTCCAGGCGCACCTTCTCGGCCGAAAGGTCAACCTTGCCCTCGAGCACCACAAAGGCCTCGACGCCGCTGTCGACCACAGCGATGCTCGCGGCCGGCTTCTCAACGTCGGTACCCATGACCAGCGAAGCGGTGTTGGCCAGCGGCTCAATCGTGGAGCGCAGGCTCTCGAGCTTCTCGATATCCTCGGCACCGGCGCGCACGACCACGTCAAGCTCGGCCTTGGGGCTCAAGCGATAACGCGAACGGGTGGCGCGGGCGGCAGACACGACGGCGCGGCACAGCTCAAACGCGCGCTCGGCGTCCTCGTCGACATACTTGGCATAGTCGGCGGGCTCGGGCCACTTGGCGATCATGAGCGCCTCGGCGCGGTCAACGTTGCCCTCGGCATCCAGGTCGAGCACGCTCGCCGGCATGTTGTCCCAGATCTCCTCGGTGACAAACGGCATGAGCGGGTGCATCAGGCGAATGGAGGTATCGAGCACAAAGATCAGGTTGCGCTGCGCCTGCAGACGGCCCTCGCCCTTCAGGCGGGCCTTGGTGACCTCGACGTACCAGTCGCAGACCTCGTTCCAGAAGAACTGCTGCACGCCGCGGGCCATGTCGCCAAAGGTGTACTTCTCGATACCCTCGGTGACCATCTGGACGGCCTTGGCCAGGCGGCTGAACATCCAGGCGTCGGCCGGCGTCTCCACGACGGGCTCGCCGGGCGTGTAGCCCTCCATGTTCATAAGCAGGAAGCGGCTGGCGTTCCAAATCTTGGTCACAAACGACTTGGCCTGCTCGGTGCGCGGACTGTCGATAAGCTTCTTGGTCTTCTTGTCGATGTTCGCGTCGAACTTGACGTCCTGGTTGTTGGTGCAGAGCGTCAGCAGGTTGAAGCGCATGGCGTCGGCGCCGTACATGCCAATGAGGTCCATGGGGTCAACGCCGTTGCCTTTGGACTTGGACATGCGGCTGCCGTCCTTGGCCAGAATCGTCGGGTAAATGACGACGTCCTTAAACGGCACCTCGTCCAGGAAGTACAGCGAGCTCATGACCATGCGGGCGACCCACAGCGCGATGATGTCGCGCGCGGTTACGAGCGCCGTCGTGGGGTGATGGCCCTCGAGCAGCTCCGGCTTTTGCGGCCAGCCCTGCGTGGCAAAGGTCCACAGCTGCGAGCTGAACCAGGTGTCCAGCACGTTCTCGTCCTGGTGCACGTGATGGCCGCCGCACTTGGGGCACACGTCGGTGTCCTCGGTAAGGGCGTCCTCCCAGCCGCAGTCCTCGCAGTAGAACACGGGGATGCGGTGGCCCCACCACAGTTGGCGGCTGATGCACCAGTCCTTGAGGTTCTCCATCCAGGTGGTGTAGGTCTGCGTCCAGCGCGCGGGGTGGAAAGTGACCTTGCCGGAGTTGACGGCATCGAGCGCCGGCCCCTTGAGCTTGTCGACGGCCACAAACCACTGCTCGGACAGCCACGGCTCCAGCGCGGAGTCGCAACGGTAGCAGTGCATGACGGAGTGATCGAGCTCGTCGACATGATCGAGCAGGCCGTGCTCCTCAAACCACTTGATGACGGCCTCGCGGCACTCGTCGCGGTTCATGCCGGTAAACTCGCCGTAGCCCTCGACGACCACCGCGTGCTCGTCGAAGATGTTGATCTGTGGCAGGTCGTGGGCCTGACCCATGGCGTAATCGTTGGGGTCGTGGGCCGGGGTGACCTTGACAAAGCCGGAACCAAAGTTGGCGTCGACATGCCAATCCTCGAAGATGGGGATCTCACGGTCGACGATGGGGAGTTTGACGGTCTTACCCACAAAGGCGGCCTTCTCGGGGTCCTTCGGGGAGACGGCGACGCCGGTGTCGCCGAGCATGGTCTCGGGGCGCGTGGTGGCGACGACGATGTAGTCCTGGCCGTTGACCGGCTCGGTCAGCGGGTAACGCAGGTGCCACAGGTGGCCCTTCTCGTCCTTGTACTCGGCCTCGTCGTCCGAGATAGCGGTGGTGCAGTTGGGGCACCAGTTGACGATGCGCTTGCCGCGGTAGATCAGGCCGTCGTGGTACCAGTCGCAGAACACCTTGCGCACGGCCTGGGCGTAATCCTCGTCCATGGTGAAGCGCTCGTTGTCGAAGTCGACGGAGCAGCCCATGCGCTTGATCTGCTCGACGATGATGCCGCCGTACTCGTGGGTCCAATCCCAGCAGGCGTCGACAAACTTATCGCGACCGATCTCCAGGCGGCTGATGCCCTCGCTCTTGAGCTTCTTGTCGACCTTGGTCTGCGTGGCGATACCGGCGTGGTCGGTGCCGAGCACCCATCGCGTGGACTTGCCGCGCATGCGGGCCATACGGATGATGGCGTCCTGGATTGAGTCGTCGGTGGCGTGGCCCATGTGGAGCTTGCCGGTCACGTTGGGAGGCGGAATGGTGACGGTGCAGTCGCCCACGCCCTCACGGCGCTTGTAGTAGCCGCCGTCGAGCCACTTCTGCAGGATCGCCGGCTCGTTGGTCGACGGATCGTAGTTCTTGGGCATTTCTTCCATATATCTCTCCCTGTCCCGCCGGGGAGGAATGTAGGCCCGATTTTCGCTCGGTCAGGTCCTGGGCTCGCTCGAAGACCACATTAAGTGGTCTTCGGCTCGTGCGGAATCTACGAAAATCGGGCCTATATTCCTCCCCTTAGGTATCGATTACTTCAGTCTGTAATGACTTCGCCGAGGCTTAAACAAACACACAGAATAACACAGGTAGTTGGGGTTATTGCGCATATATAAAATAGCCTCCGACCGCGGATGGTCAGAGGCTATTTGCAAACACGTTTTAGGCTGGTTTAGCCGTAGATACGCTGGGGCTGTTCTTCGCCCTTTACGGATGCTTCGGTCACGATGACCTTGGTGACGCCCTCCTCGCTGGGGAGGTCGAACATCGTCTGCTGCAGCACGTCCTCGCAGATGGAGCGCAGGCCGCGGGCGCCGGTCTTGCGGGCAAGCGCCATGCGGGCGATCTCGTGCAGGGCGGCATCCTCAAACTCAAGCTCAACGTCCTCGAGCTGGAACATCTTGCGGTACTGACGCACCACGGCGTTCTTGGGCTCGGTCAGAATCGACACCAGGTCGTCCTCGTCGAGCGCCTGCGTCTGGGTGACGACGGGCGTACGTCCCACAAACTCGGGAATCATGCCAAAGGCGTTGAGGTCCTGCGGGAGCACCTGACGCAGCAGGTCGTTCTCGTCGACCGAGGTGGGGCCGGCGATCTCGGAGTTAAAGCCCACGCCCTTGTTGCCCACACGATCGGCGATGATCTTGTCCAGACCCACAAAGGCACCGCCGCAGATAAACAGGATGTTAGTCGTGTCGATCTGCAGCAGCTCCTGCTGGGGATGCTTGCGGCCGCCGGTGGGCGGAACGCTTGCCACCGTGCCCTCAAGAATCTTAAGCAGTGCCTGCTGAACGCCCTCGCCCGAAACGTCGCGGGTAATGGAGAGGTTCTCGGCCTTGCGGGCGATCTTGTCGATCTCGTCCACGTAGATGATGCCCACCTGCGCGCGCTCGATATCGCCATCGGCGGCATTGATGAGCTTGAGCAGGATGTTCTCCACGTCCTCGCCCACGTAACCGGCCTCGGTGAGCGCGGTGGCGTCGGCGATGGCAAACGGCACTTCCAGGATGCGCGCAAGCGTCTGGGCGAGCAGGGTCTTACCGGTACCGGTGGGACCGAGCAGCAGGATGTTGGACTTGGCGAGCTCCACCTCGTCCATATCATCGTCGAGCTGCGAGTCCAAGCCGTCGTCAAAGGCCGAAAGCGCAGCGCCACCCTCGATCACGCGGCGGTAATGGTTGTACACGGCAACCGACATGGCACGCTTGGCGTCCTCCTGGCCCATGACATAGGCCGAAAGCTCGTCATAGATCTCGTGCGGCGTCGGCACATGCGTGATGACCTGGCGGGCGTCGTCCTCGAGCTCAAAGCCCTCAGCCTCGGGATCCATGGCAGGCTGGGACGCAGCCTGGCCGTGATCGTTGAGGAAGCCCGGCAGCTTGCCGTTGCGGGCAGCGTCCATAAAGTCCGAAGCCAGCGACTCCTCCAGGATCTCGGAGCAGGCGGCAACGCACTCGTCGCAGATAAAGATGTTGGTCGGACCCTTTACAAGGCGACGAACCTGCCCCTGCTCTTTTCCGCAGAAGGAGCAGCGGATGGGGTTGCCGTTCTCGTCGAAGCCGTCCTGCATGTTACCGGCCATCCTAGGCGTCCTTAGCGGCAAGGTCACGCGAGGTGACAATGCGATCGATCAGACCGTAGTCGAGGGCCTCGGCAGCCGTGAGGTAGTTGTCGCGCTCGGTATCGGCCTGGACCTTCTCGATGGGCTGACCCGAGGCGTCGGACAGAATCTGGTTGAGCTCGCGACGGGTCTTCTTGATCTCCTCGGCCACGATCTCGATCTCGGTCTGCTGACCTTGGGCGCCACCGCTGGGCTGGTGAATCATGACCTTGGAGTGCGGCAGGCAGAAGCGCTTGCCCTTGGCGCCGGCCGAAAGCAGCACGGCGGCCATAGACGCGGCCATACCGACGCAGATGGTGGAGACCTGCGGCTTAATGAAGTTCATGGTGTCAAGAATCGCCAGGCCGGAGTAGACCTCGCCACCGGGCGAATTGATGTAAAGCGAGATATCCTTCTCGGCATCCTGGCTCTCAAGATGCAGCAGCTGGGCAACGACCAGGTTGGCGCTGACGGAGTTAATCTCCTCGCCCAAGAAGATGATGCGGTCGTTGAGCAGGCGCGAATAGATATCGTAGCTGCGCTCGCCGCGCGGCGTCTGCTCGATAACGTATGGCACGAGGGCGGAATCGAACTTAGCGATCATACGCATCTCCATTTCTCTCTTACGGACCAAATTGGTTCTAGATAAACGTACGGTGCCCGCATGCTATGCATTGGCTGGCACCGTACGAAGCAACCGGATAACCGGTGTATAACTTTACCCCATCACGGGCGCAGGCATGCGCTCGCGGGCAAGGTGGCGAGAATTACTCGGCGTCCTTGGCGGTCTCGTCGACCTCGGTCACCTTGGCGTTCTCGACCAGGTGGTCGACGGCCTTCGAGCGACGGATGGACTCACGGACGGCAGGCATGCGGCCATCGGCGATGAACTCGGTCTTGGAAGCCTCGACGTCCTTGACGCCGGCCTTCTCGAACTCGGCGTTGATGTCGTCCTCGGTGACCTCAATCTTGAGCTCGCGGGCAAGGGCGTCGAGAGCCAGGGACTCACGGGCAACGTCGTTGGCCTGCTTGTGCAGGTCACCGATGAACTGCTCCATGGTCAGGCCGGAAGCGGGCAGCCAGGTGTCCAGCGTCATGCCGCGGGCAGCGAGGTTGGACAGGAAGTTCTGGCCAAGCTCCTCAAAGACGGACTGCTCGTAGTCGGCGTCCATCTCGTCGAGCTGCAGGCGCTCGGCGAGAGCGGAGACGCAACGGTTCTCCTTCTCGGCCGGGAGGCGGGAAGCCTTGTCCTGCTCGATCTCGATCTTGATGGCGTCGCGCATGGCGTCGATGCTGTCGAAGCCAAAGTCGGACTTGACGAGCTCGTCGGTGAGCTCGGGGGTGTTGCGAACCTTGATGCCCTTGACGGTGACCTCGACGGTGTGGGTCTCGGCCTCCTCGCCCTCCTCGACCTCGTCGGTCCAGGTGACGGTCTTGACGTCGTCAACGTTAGAGCCGATCAGGGCCTCGTTGAACTCCTTGGGGTTGCTGTCGCTACCGGCGATGAGCATACGGCCCTCGGCGGCAAAGCTGTCGGCGTTCTCGACGGCCTTGAGGTCGACGGTGACGTAGTCCTCGGCCTCGACGGCGCGACCCTCGACGTCCTCGAAGGTGGCACGGTAGTTGAGGAGCATCTCGACCTGGTTGTCGATCTCGGACTCGGTGACCTCCGCAGGGGGCATCTCAATCTCGACAGCGTCGAAGGAGGAGAGCTCAGCGGCGGGACGCAGGGAGAACTCGACGGTGTAGGTGTAGTCCTCGTGATCCTTGGCGAGGTCGAGCTCCTTGTAGTCACCGTTCTTGGTGGGGACGATGTCCAGCTCGTTGAGGACGGCGGGCTCGTTGGCGGCGATCAGGTCGTTGGTGGCCTGAGCGAGGGTAGCCTCGGCGCCAAGAGCGGAGTCGATGACCGGACGGGGAGCCTTGCCGGCGCGGAAGCCCGGGAAGCGGTACTTCTTGGCGGTGTCCTTGTAGGCCTTCTTGATCGCGGCGTCGACGTCGGCGGCCGGGATGGTGACCGTAGCGGTGAGCTTGGCGTCCTTGACGTCAGAAGCGGTGATGTTCAACACGTTCCTCCTCATACTGCCCAGCTTATCTGAGGTGCTGGTACCTTTATGCAACAAGCGTCGCGAGGGCATAAGCCGACGCGGGTGCGTTGGTGCGGGCGAAAGGACTCGAACCTTCACGGGAACCCCACCAGAACCTAAATCTGGCGCGTCTACCAATTCCGCCACGCCCGCATGAGCGCACAGATTAGGAATGATAGCAGATACGAGCGACAAGCGCACGCACACGTTTTACAGGCTCACGACCTCACCACGAGTGCAAAAGGCGGGGCGAGTTGCCCCGCCCCGCCAATTACGACTTGTTCGCTAACCCGCTACTCCCCCAGCAGGGCCTTCTCGGGCGTGATCGGCAGCGAGCGAACCTGGTGTCCGGTGGCGTGTGCCACGGCCGAGGCAACGGCGGCGAGCGGCGTGTTGATGACGACCTCGCCGATCGACTTGGCGCCAAACGGGCCCGTCGGCTCGTAGCTCGGCTCAAAGGCCACGCGAATGCTGCCGATATCCAGGCGCGTGGGCAGCTTGTAGCTCATAGAGTTGCCGGTGCGCAGGCGACCGCGATCATCGTGCTCGACGATCTCGTAGAGCGCATGACCGATACCCTGGGCAATGCCGCCCTCAGCCTGGACGCGCGCGAGTGCCTCGTTGATCACAGTGCCGCAGTCCACAGCCGCCGCATAGTCCACCACAGTCACCTTGCCGGTGGCCTTGTCGACCTCGACCTCGGCAATGCCGGCCATAAACGGCGGAGGCGAAACGGGCAGGCAGGCAGAGGCATGCGAGGTGAGCGCGTCGCCGCCCGCGATGTTCTTGACGCACAGGTTGGCAAAGTCGCGCAGCGTGAGGTAGCGATTCTGCTCGCGCGCGGCACGCTCGTCGGACAGACGCACGTACTGGCCATCGAAGACCACGTCGGCGGCGTCCACGTCCCACATCTGGGCGGCCTTGGCGCAAATCTTCTCGCGCAGCTCGGTCGCGGCGTTCTTGGCGGCAAGGCCCGTCACGTACGTACCCGAGCTCGCGTACGAGCCGGCGTCGAACGGTGACACATCGGTGTCCACGCCGCGCACCACGATCATCGAACTCTCCACGCCCAGCTCCTCGGCGGCAATCTGCGCCAAGATCGTGTCGACGCCCATGCCGTTATCGGTGGCGCCGGTACCGATGGTAATGAAGCCGTCCTCTTCCAGGCGCATGTCGATGCCGGCGATGTCCACGTTGGAGATGCCCGAGCCCTGCATGGTAAGCGCGCAGCCCAGGGCGCGCACGCGGTCGCCCAGGTCCACGGCCAGCGGCTTGTCGCGCCAGCCGATCATGTCCATCGCACGCAGCAGGCAGCGGTCGAGCGCGCAGGCGTTGAGCTTCTCGTTGTAGTACTGCGGCATGATCTCGCCCTCGCGCACGATGTTCTTAAGGCGCAGGTCGGCGGGATCCATGTGCAGCATGTCGGCGAGCTCGTTGACGGCGCTCTCCACGGCAAACTGGCCCTGGGTGGCACCGTAGCCGCGATACGCGCCGCCGCGGTTGGTGTTGGTGTAGACGGCGTCCCAGCTAAAGCGGCTCGCCTTCACATGGTTGTAAATCGGCAGGCTCTTGTGACCCGAAAGACCAATCGTCGTGGTGGCATGCTCGCCATACGCACCGGCGTTGGACAGCGTATGCAAGTCGATGGCCGTGATGGTACCGTCGTTCATGGCGCCCAGCTTAACGGTCATCTGCATCTGGTGGCGCGAATTGCCCGCGGTGATGGTCTCCTCGCGGGTGTAGCAGCAGTAGCTCGGACGGCCGGTCTGCTGGGTGACGAACGCCACGAAGATCTCACAGCAGCCCGTCTGCTTGGAGCCAAAGCCGCCGCCGATGCGCGGCTTAATGACTTGCACCTGCGACTGCGGGATGTCAAGCGACTGCGCGACCATGCGACGCACGTGGAAGGGCACCTGTGTAGAGGTGGTCACCGAGATGCGCCCAAACGCGTCGGTCGTCGCGAAGGCGCGGAAGGTCTCCATGGGCGCGGTCTGCGTGGCCTGGCTGGTGTAGGTGCGGGTGAAGACGATGTCACTCTGGGCGAAGGCCTCGTCCAAGTCGCCAAAATCGCTGGTACCGCTGCAAACCAGGTTGCGCGAAACATCGCCGCCCTGCGGGAACATAAAGGTCACGTCGCCCTCGGGGTGGACCACGATGTCGTTATCGAGTGCCTGGGTAAAGTCGAGCAGCGGCTCGAGCACCTCGTAGTCGACCTTGATGAGCTTGAGCGCCTTGTCGGCGGCCTCCTCGGTCTCGGCGGCGACAATCGCCACCTCCTCGTTTTGGTAACGGACGAGGTTCTCGAGAATCAGGCGGTCGTAGGGACTCGGCTGCGGATAGCTCTGACCGGCAATGGTAAAGCGACGCTGGGGCACGTCCTCGTAGGTGTAGACGCCCACCACACCGGGCACCTTCAGGGCGCGCGACGTATCGATGGAGCGGATCTTGGCGCGGGCATACGGGCTGCGTTTGAGCTTGACGATGAGCGCGCCGGCGGGCACCAGGTCGCCCGTGTAGACGGGACGGCCCTCGAGCAGCGCCTTCGAGTCCTTCTTGGGCTGCTTGTGGGTGATCTGCTTGTACGAAACGCCATCGCAGCTGGTGTCGTTGACCGGCAGCTCGGGCATCTCAAAGCCCACCTGCACGCCGGACTCGTTGAGAAAGCGCACGATGGCGCGCAGCTGGCTCTCGTAGCCGCTGCAACGACAGAGGTTGCCGGCGAGCTGGCGCGAGAGCTCCTCGCGCGTGGCGACGAGGCTTGGGTCCTCCTTGGCGGCGCGGGCAAGCGCCAGAACGTTCATGATGAGGCCGGGGGCGCAAAAACCGCACTGCTCGGCACCTTCGGCAGCCATTGCGCGGGCGAGCGCCTCGGACTCGGCCTTGAGGCCCTCGAGCGTGGTGATGGTGTGGCCCTCGACACGCGCGGCGGGAACCGAGCAGCTCAGCACCGGGTCGCCGTCGAGCCACACCGTGCACAGGCCACAGTTGGTGGTCTCGCAGGCGCAGCGCACCGACGAGCAACCCTGTTCGCGCAACAGCGCAAAGAGCATGGTGTCGGGGGCAATCTGAACCTTGACCTTACGGCCGTTGAGCGTAAAGGAAAGATCGATGAGTTTGGCAGCCATTAGCGCACCTCGCTAGAATCGACGCCGGGCACGCGGCGGCAGGAATACTCGTCCGTGGCGAACTTAGGGATCTGCACGGTCTCGAGCTCGCGGGCAAGCGCGGCAGAAAGCTCGATGCCGGCGGCGCGGCGCACGGCCTGAATCGCCAACGGTGCCGAGATGCGGCGGCGGTAGTCAGCCGAGCCCCACAGGTTGGTGCCATAGCTCAGTGCGCGTACGGACGCGGCCAGGGCGCGAAGCTCGTCCTCGGAAGGCCGCTCGTTCACCAGGCCACACGACTCGCCCTGCAGCAAGGTCGCGCGCAGCGGGCGGGCGCCCACGGTGACATGCCAGCTGTTGTCCCACCAGGCGGCGGTGACGTTCAGCGAGGGGAAGTCCGTCGCGGCCTTGCGCACGGCCTCGTAGCTCGCACGGTAATCGTGCTTGACGACTACGACGTGCTCGATCACGTCACGCACGTAGCCCATGTCCACGAACTCCGCGAGCGGCACGCGGCCGGCGCCCGTCAGCTCAACATAGGAATCGAGCGCGAGAAAGGCGGAGAGAACGTCCGAGAAGCCAAAGCGACCGTAGATGCTGCCGCCCACCGTGGCGGTATTGCGCAGCTGCACGCCCACGATATCGTGGACGGCGAACTCAAAGACATGGTTGACAAGCGCGTTGAGCTCGGCATGGCGCTCGAGCTGGCGCAGGGTACACATGGCACCGATGCGAAACTCGGTCTCGGTCTCCTCGATCTGATCGAGTCCGCAGGCCGAAAGGTCAATCGCCGTCGCCACGCGACGCGAACCAAGGCGCATCCAGATGCCGCCGCCCACAATCTTGTTGTTGCGGTTCTTCTGTAAGAGCTCATAGGCTTCGGCCGCGTTTCCAACACGGACGTAGGTACCGAACTTGAGCACGTTCTCCCCCATCTCTCCACTTGTCCAGTACGTTTAAGTGTACCAAACGAGGGGCCGCACACCGTTTTAGGACAAAATCCACCCACCCATCCATAACTTGCGGTGATATACGGACTGATTAGCCGTTCTGGGGCGCTAAACAGTCCGTATTTCACCGCAAGATATGAGGAGTCCTCCGGGATAGAAAAGGCTCCCAGCCGGATAGCTGGGAGCCTCATCACATGCTATGTCGCGCGAAGATTTAGCAGACGCCCTGGGCGAGCATAGCGTCGGCGACCTTCAGGAAGCCGGCAATGTTGGCACCCATGACGAAGTTGCCCTCCTCGCCGTACTCCTTGGCGGTGTCGTCCACGTTGTGGAACATGCCGCGCATGAGCTGCTCGAGCTTGCCGTCGACCTCCTCGAAGGTCCAGGACAGGTGCTCAGCATTCTGGCTCATCTCCAGGCCGGACACGAGCACGCCGCCGGCGTTGGCAGCCTTACCAGGCATAAAGGCGACGCCGTTCTCCTGGAAGTAGGTCGTGGCCTCGATGGTCGTGGGCATGTTCGCTCCCTCGCCGACCACCTTGCAGCCGTTGGCGACGAGCGCCTGGGCGTCCTCGAGCAGCAGCGTGTTCTCGCGAGCGCAAGGCAGTGCGATATCGCAGGGCAGCTGCCACACGCCGCGGCCGTCGCCCTCGTGCCACACGGCGTTAGGCTTCTCGTCAACGTACATGGCGAGCGTAACGCCCTTGTCGTGGCCGGAGCGCTTCTTGTTGTAGACGTGCTCGAGCACGGTGTAGTCGATGCCGTCGGGATCCTCGACCCAGCCGTGGGTGTCGGAGCAGGCCAGCACCTTGCCGCCGAGCTGGGAAACCTTCTGGACGGCGTAGATAGCGACGTTGCCGGAGCCGTGCACGACGACGTTCTTGCCCTCGAAGGAGTCGCCGCGGCTCTTGAGGTACTCGTCCACAAAGTAGGCCAGACCGTAGCCGGTGGCCTCGGTACGGGCGAGCGAGCCGCCAAAGGAGAGGCCCTTGCCGGTGAGGACGCCGGTCCACTCGTTGGTCAGGCGCTTGTACTGACCAAACAGGTAGGCAACCTCGCGGCCGCCAACGCCCAGGTCGCCGGCAGGAACGTCGGTGTTGGGGCCGATGTGGCGATAGAGCTCGGTCATGAAGGACTGGCAGAAGTGCATGATCTCGTTGTTGGACTTGCCCTTGGGGTCAAAGTCGGAGCCGCCCTTGCCGCCGCCCATGGGAAGGGTGGTCAGGCTGTTCTTAAGGATCTGCTCCAGACCCAGGAACTTGAGCATGCCCAGGGTGACCGTCGGGTTAAAACGCAGGCCGCCCTTGTAGGGTCCAATGGCAGAGTTGAACTCGACACGATAACCGCGGTTGACCTGAACCTTGCCCTGGTCGTCGACCCAGGGAACACGGAACATGACGATGCGCTCGGGCTCGACGAGGCGCTCCAGCAGAGCGGCCTCCTCGTACTCGGGGTGGGCGTCGAGCGCCGGCTGGATGGTGCCGAGGATCTCGGTCGCGGCCTGGATGAACTCAGGCTGCTCGGGATAGCGGGCCTTGAGCTCTTCGAGAACTTTCTGCGTGTAGCTCATGCTTCCTCCAATTGATGGAAAAGAAAAGTGTCGTTCGAGGCGCCCCATGCGCCGCGAGCTTTATCGAGTATGGATAATATCGCACTGTTGCGGCAAAGTTACGCATAAGCCGACGAGCGGATGTTTCGTTTTGATTACGATGCAGGTAGAAGCGTTTTTGAGTGCCTGACGTGCAAAACCCGTGTTTCAAACCTGTTTCGTCCACGTGTTCCAAACCACCACATTGGGGACAGGCACCTTTGTGGTGGTGTTGGTGGTTAGAGGACGAGCTGGTGGTAGTCGGCGGGGGTTACGCGGCCCTCGGTGGCGGCGCGGAAGGCGGCGAGGGCATCGCCCGAGAACGGCATGGCCCAGCACAGTCCGCAGCCGGCGGTGATGGAGCCGGGCAGCGGCATGATGCGCCCAGGAACACCGGCGGCAAGGCACAGCTGTTCGCATTCCATCACATCGAAGGTGCTGTCGAACGACACGATGATTTTGCGTTCATGGTCGAGAGCATCACCGGACGGGCCTTCGCGGTGTGCATCGCGATACGCCGCGGCGGCCGCTTCCTCTTCCGCAGTATGTCCACAGCCACCGCAACCGCAGGTACAGGGTTCGGACCCGTCGCAAGTGCAAGGTTCTCCCGTGTCGGGACACTGTCTCTTATACACATCTGACGCTGCCGACGAAGAGGATAGTGTAGATCTCGGTGGTCCGCGGATAATTAAAAAAAAAAGAGAACAAAAAAAAAAAAAGAAAAAGTATGCAATCAAGTAGAGGCAGAGGTATGGACGGAAGGAAGAAAGGACAA
>OJJW01000098.1_pt1 | contig 29862 bp, 25 predicted proteins | sample 1596331 | NCBI WGS metagenome assembly OJJW01 (sample SAMEA4350156, study PRJEB24818) | metagenome | biome: human; feature: gut; material: faeces | place: Denmark | collected 2013-09 | reverse complement strand
TCAATTAGTTGTACCATAGCTACCATGCTCTCTGCAGTCTTCACCTCTTTTGTTTCTTGACCAGCAGAAGACGGCATTCGTGGTTTTTTTTTTTCAAGCAGAAGACGGCATACGAGATAGGAGTCCGTCTCGTGGGCTCGGAGATGTGTATAAGAGACAGCCTCTGGCAAGGTGTAACACACTAGACTTTGTTCCAAAGTCCGTGTGCTAAGGGGTCAAGCCCCTTAGAATCCCTGCGGATCGTGTACGCACGTACGCAGAAAAATGGCAAAATTTCACTATATCGGGGTGTTCTTTCATGGTGGAGTGTGGTATACTCGGCTTAGCCCAGTAAATCGGAGTTTGACGAGGTAAAAGAATATGAATGGAAAACATCTATTTCTTACATCTGCAGGGTTGACCGATAAGATGAAAGAGAAATTCTTTGATATTATTGGAAAGTGTCCGAAGGTGTGAAAGTGCTTTATATTCCAACAGCTGGCATTGAAACAGATGGTGCAAGAGAGTCGCTTGCAATATGTTTTCATGAACTCTTTCTAATGGGAATTCAGTACGAAAATATATTAGTGTACAATCTGGAATTAATTCTTTCAAAAGACTATCAAAGAACCTATTCTTCGTATGTTACAACCCCGTTTATGCTTACAAGGCTATTAACTTTTGAAGAATTAAACCAATTTGATGCTGTTTTTGTCAGTGGTGGTGATGTATCTGTGCTTTGTCGTGAAATGTCTAGAACTGGTTTTGATAGAATACTTAATAATGCAATTAAAAACGGACTTATATATGTCGGAATCAGTGCAGGAAGTATGTATGCGGCGGGAAATTTAACAGATGGATTACATATTATTGACAATCCTATTATCCCCCATTGGAATGGTTCTGAAACAACAGTATTACCGAACGGCAAAGATGAGATTAAGCTTGCTGATGGAAAAGCTGTTTATGTAGAGGATAATTACATGAGTGTAATATGATGCACATGTAGGATTAGTCAAATTCCAGTTTGCCGTACTCGTTCCAGCAGGGTTTGGGGCAGGCACGCCCCAACAAGAAGCTGTCCCAAAGGGGCAAGAATTTTCAAGAATTGAAAATTTGTGGCCACGGGACGATTCTTGCTCTCACCTTTTTCGCTGCGTTTCGCAATTTTCACATTTCAATCTGCTCGCAGATTGTTGACAAGCTGCGCTTGACCCGATACTATAAAGGCAAGTCGAATACGCGCCAAGGAGGTGCAACCATGACCGCCGTGATCTACGCCCGCTATTCATCCGACAGCCAGCGTGAAGCGTCCATTGAGGGACAGCTGCGCGACTGCAAGGACTACGCCGAGAAGAACGGCATCACCGTGGTCGGCACCTACATTGACCGTGCCTACTCTGCCAAAACGGATGACCGCCCAGACTTTCAGCGGATGATCAAGGACAGCGGAAAGAAAATCTTCGACGTAGTTCTGGTCTGGAAGCTGGACCGCTTTGCCCGGAACCGATTCGATGCCGTGAACTACAAGTACCAGCTGGAAAAGAACGGTGTCCATCTGGTGTCTGTCATGGAACCCATCTCGCAGGGGCCTGAAGGCATTATGGTGGAGAGTATGCTGATTGGCATGGCGGAATACTATTCCGCCGAACTCGCCCTGAAAGTGGCGCGCGGTGAGCGCGAAAACGCCCTCCAGTGCAAGTACAACGGCGGTGTGGTGCCGCTGGGCTTCACCATCGGCAAGGAGGACAGGCTGTACCATATCGACCCGGAAACGGCTCCCATCGTGCAAGAGATCTTCACCCGGTATGCCGACGGCGAACCGGCTGAGAAGATTGCCGCCTCCCTGAACGAGCGCGGCCTGCGTACCCGCACCGGGAAGCCGTTCGTGAAGAACAGCTTCTTCCAGATCTTCCGCAACCGCCGCTACATCGGCGAATACCGATACAAGGACATTGTGACGCCGGGCGGCATCCCGGCTATTGTTGATCAGGACTTGTTCGACCGGGTGCAGCAGCGTTTCGAGCAAAACAGGATCGCCCACGGTCGGCCTGCAAAAGAGGATGTGAGCTATCTGCTGACCACCAAGCTGTTCTGTGGCAAGTGCGGCACCCTGATGGGCGGCGAAAGCGGCACCAGCCACATGGGGAACACCTACTATTATTACAAGTGCGGCAACGCCAAACGCCACGGCAAGGCGCACTGCGACCTGAAAGCCATCCGCAAGGAGCCGCTGGAACGGTTCGTGGTGGATACCGCCATTAAGGTGATTTTCAGCGATGAAATCATCGAACGGCTGATAGATTTGGTCATGGAAGCCCAGCAGCAGGAGAACACCCGGCTGCCTGTTCTGAAAGAGCAGCTCCGGGATACGGAGAAACGGCTCGCAAACCTTCTGGAAGCCATTGAACAGGGCATCCTGACCCCGACTACCAAGCAGCGGTTGGACGAGCTGGAAGCCCGGAAAGAAGCCCTGAACACCAGCATTCTGGAAGAAGAGCTGAAAAAGCCCGTCCTGACCCGTGAGTGGATTCGGTTCTGGCTTGAAAAATTCCGCAAGGGTGACGTGGGCAGCACGGAGCACCAGCGGCAGATCATTGATACCTTTGTCAACTCGGTCTACGTCTTTGATGACCGGGTCGTACTCAATTTCAACTTCACGGATGATGCCAAAACGGTCACCCGTGAGGAAGTGTTGGGTTCGAGTGCTGTGGAGAATGCTCCACCAAAACAAGAGTCCCTGACTGCGGTCAGGGGCTTTTTTGTTGCGTCATCCACTAACCCACGTCAAAGCAGGACGGTACAGGACTCGAACAGCACGTGCCGAGCGCAGCGAAGGCAATCAAAGCCCTAGCAGGGCTTTGATTAGTGCGCGGTTTCCAACGCGTAGGAATGTCTACCAAGAAAGATGCCGCCAGACCATTCGGTCTGGGGATTTTTTGTGTTTGGCAGTAGCAGAACGTCTGCCTGTCAATTCCGGCATCTTGGGGTGTATTTTTTTGACGGGTGTGGTATACTTGGATTTGACTCAGAAGAGCAATAAATTTCAGAAGGAACGGAATCATGTCAAAGGATGAATATCTGATCACCGATGCGCCCCTGAAAGCGCTGACGGTTTTTGCAATGCCGATGATCCTCGGCAGCTTTTTCCAGCAGGTCTACAACATGGCCGACTCCATCATCGTCGGTCAGTTTGTTGGTTCCTCCGCGCTTGCGGCTGTCGGTGCCTGTGCTGCGCTGACCAACGTTTTTATTTGTGTGGCGCTTGGTGCCGGTGTGGGTGCAGGCGTGCTTGTAAGCCGCTATTTTGGTGCCAAAGACTATGGCAAAATGAAGACCATCGTGTCAACATCCCTGCTCAGCTTTTTGATCCTGAGCATCGTCCTTGGCGTTTTTGGCTTTTGCTTTTCCCATTCGATGATGAGCGGCTTGCAGACCCCTGCCGACATTCTGGAAGATGCAGTGCTGTACCTGCGGGTCTATTTTGCAGGCTTCCCGTTCCTGTTCATGTACAACATTCTTTCCACCATGTTCACCTCTATCGGGGAATCCAAGATCCCGCTGGGGCTGCTGATCTTCTCGTCCATCCTGAATATCTTTATGGATCTGTGGATGGTAGCCGGTCTTGATCTCGGCGTGTTCGGCGCAGCCCTTGCGACCCTGATCGCACAGGGCATTTCTGCTGTGTTCTCGCTTTTGATCTTCTTTGCGCGGATGCGGCGGTACAAAAGCCCCTTTCACTGGTTCGACGGGCAGGAGCTGCAGTCCATGCTTCGCCTTGCCGTCCCGTCGATTTTACAGCAGTCCACCGTGTCCATCGGTATGATGATCGTGCAGGCCGTGGTAAATCCCTTTGGCACACAGGCACTTGCAGGGTATTCGGCAACGATGCGGGTAGAGAATGTTTTCTCCCTGATCTTTGTATCCATCGGCAATGCCGTTTCGCCCTACGTTTCCCAGAATCTCGGCGCAAAGAAAACCGATCGTCTCAAAAAAGGCTACCACGCCGCACTGATTCTGGATCTCTGCTTTGCCGTTCTTGCATTCGTGGTCATCGAGACCCTGCATACCCAGATCTCCTCGCTGTTCTTGGGCAAGGACGGAACCGCGTTGGCTTATCAGGTGTCCGGTGATTACATGAGATGGCTCGGCTATTTCTTCATCTTCATGGGCATCAAGATGGCGACCGACGGCGTCCTGCGTGGGCTTGGCGTCATGCGCCCGTTTCTTATTGCCAACATGGTAAACCTTGCGATCCGTCTGTCCGTTGCCCTGATCTGCGCACCACGTTTCGGCATCGCCTTTGTCTGGCTTGCCGTCCCGGCGGGCTGGCTGGCAAACTTCCTTGTCTCCTATGCGGCGCTCAGAAGATCGTGGCCCGCAGACAATGCGGCTTCCACCCGATAACCTCTGTTTCTGGCAAAGTTTGGAACTTCGCACCCCTTGATCAAAGCCTCTGATCTCGGTCAGGGGCTTTTTTGCTGCGTCATCCACCCGTCCATGCTGGAGCGGAACGGCACAAAATACCCCCGGCAGGCTATCGCTCTTGCGGCGGCAGCCTGCCGGGGGTATCGCGTTATCCTGTCAGAAGTTTTCTGCCTTACACCTCGTGCTCCGCCCAGTCCTGACTGCGGCCCACGGCCTTGTGCCAGCCCTTGACCAGTTTTTCCCGCTGGGCAGCGTCCATTTTGGGCTCAAACAGCTGGTTGCAGCTCCACAGATGGCTGATCTCCTCCCGGCTCTTCCACACGCCGGTGGCAAGACCGGCCAGATACGCCGCGCCAAGGGCGGTGGTTTCCCGGATGGCGGGGCGCAGCACCTCCTTGTTCAGGATATCGGACTGGAACTGCATCAGGAAGTGGTCGCGGCTGGCACCGCCGTCCACCTTCAGGGTGCTGATGGTGATATCGGTGTCCTTTTCCATTGCCCACATCAGGTCGGCGCTCTGGTAGGCGATGGATTCCTCGGCCGCGCGGATGATGTGGTTCTGGGTGGTGCCGCGGGTAATGCCCAGAATGGCACCCCGGGCATACATATCCCAGTAGGGCGCACCCAGACCGGTAAAGGCTGGCACGATGTACACGCCGCCGTTGTCCGGCACCTTCTGGGCGTAATACTCGGAATCGCAGCTGTCCTGGATCAGGTGCATCCCGTCCCGGATCCACTGGATGACTGCGCCGCCCACAAAGACGGAGCCTTCCAGCGCATACTCCACCTCGCCGTCAAGGCTGATGGCGATGGTGGTGACCAGACCGTTCTTGCTCTGGTAGATCTTGTTGCCGGTGTTCATCAACAGGAAACAGCCGGTGCCGTAGGTGTTTTTCACGTCGCCGGGCTTAAAGCAGCCCTGCCCGAACAGCGCAGCCTGCTGGTCGCCCGCAATACCGGCTACCGGCACATCCACGCCCTGAATGTTGGTGTAGCCGTATACCTCGCTGGAGTCTTTCACACTGGGCAGGATGCAGCGGGGGATGTCCAGTGCCTTGAGCAGGGTGTCGTCCCAATCCAGCGTGCGGATGTTGTACAGCATGGTGCGGCTGGCGTTGGTGCGGTCGGTAACGTGCACCTTGCCGCCGGTCAGCTTCCAGACCAGCCAAGTGTCCACCGTGCCGAACAAAAGCTCCCCTGCTTCGGCCTTTTCCCGTGCACCGGGGACGTTCTCTAAGATCCACTTGATCTTGGTGGCGGAGAAATAGGCGTCCGGCACAAGGCCGGTGTTTTCCCGGATATAGTCCGCCATGCCGGGGGTCCGGAGCAGCTCGTCCACAAGGGGCGCGGTGCGGCGGCACTGCCAGACGATGGCGTTATACACCGGGCGTCCGGTGTTCTTATCCCACAGGATCGTAGTCTCGCGCTGGTTGGTGATACCGATGCCCGCAATGTCCCTGGGGTCTACGCCGCTCTGGGCAATGACCTCGTTCATCACGCCGTACTGGCTGGACCAGATCTCCATAGGGTTGTGCTCCACCCAGCCCTGATGGGGGTAGATCTGCTCAAATTCCCGCTGCTGCACGCAGACAATGTTCTGCTCGTTGTCAAACAGGATCGCCCGGCTGCTGGTAGTGCCCTGATCCAATGAGAGGATGTATTTGGTCTGGCTCATGATCGTCTCTCCTTGCTCTGAAGCTGGGCGCAAAACAAAAAAGAGCGCACCAAACAAAGCCATCTGCTCTGTCTGTCGCTCTCCTGCTCTGCGCAAACATATTCTGTGCTTATTGTACACGCTCCGCAAGCAAAATACAAGCATCCGCGCAATTTTTGGATATTCCGTACAACACCGCCGCCCCGCCGTTGAACACTCTGCCGAAAGACATTTAAAATGCGCTCCGCTTCGCTCTGCGCATAAATAGCGGAACAATTCTTTATATTTCGCGTTTGGAGCGACCGCGTTTGCGGAGCGCAGCGTAGCAATGAAAGCCCCAGTGGGGCTTTTAAGCGGCAGAGCGGTCTGCGTTAGCAGATGGAGGGGCTTTGCCCCGACAAGTTCTGCGGGCCGCTCCAAACGCATTTTCACGGAAAAGGCCGCAGAGATAAACGACATTTCCCGCCATGACCCCTCCTGTGAAAAAAGGGTTCAGGAAAGTCCGCAGACTTTCCTGAACCCCAAATCAAAAATAAAATTTCCTTGAATGATGCGCAAAGCAAACGCGGCGCGCATTTCAAATCGTTCTGCCTGCCCGGCGGGCGATCACTCGATCAGGCCGTTGAGCAGGGTCAGGCACTTGCGGCTGTGCAGCTTGCGGATGGCCTTGGCCTCGATCTGGCGCACACGCTCGCGGGTGACGCCGAAGTCGCGGCCAACCTCTTCCAGCGTGCGGGGACGGCCGTCGTCCAGACCAAAGCGCAGACGGATGACCTTTTCCTCGCGGGGGGTCAGGCTCTTGAGCGCCAGATTGATCTGCTGTGCCACCATGGCGCGGTCGGCTGCCTTGCCGGGTGCTTCGGCGTTTTCGTCAGCAACGAAATCGCCCAGAGAGGAATCCTCTTCCTCGCCCACGGGGCTTTCCAAGCTGGCGGGCTCCTGTGCCATGCGCTGGATCTCGCGCACGCGCTCCACGCTCATGTCCATGGCCTTTGCCAGCTCTTCCGGGGTGGGCTCGTGACCGTTCTGGTACACCAGCTGGTTGGTGGCCTGACGCATCCGGTTGATGGTCTCCACCATGTGCACCGGAATGCGGATGGTACGAGCCTGATCCGCGATGGCGCGGGTGATGGCCTGACGGATCCACCATGTAGCGTAGGTGGAGAAGCGGAAGCCGCGGTCGCAGTCGAACTTTTCCGCAGCCTTGATCAGGCCGATGTTGCCCTCCTGAATGAGATCAAGGAAGGCAAGATTATGGCCGACGTGCTTCTTGGCGATGGACACCACCAGACGCAGGTTTGCTTCGCTCAGGCTGCGGCGGGCGTTCAGGCCGTCGCGGCGGGTCTTGAGCAGCTCCTGACGGCGCTCCTCGCTCAGAGGGCCGTTCTCCACGGCTTCCATGGCCTTTTCCTCGTCTGCCTTTTCCTCAGCATCCTCGGCGGACTTTTCGCTGTCCTCGTCCAGATCCTCGTTGTAGCTGCGGCTGTTCTCGTCCTCTTCAAAAGAGAAACGGGCGCTGTTCTTCTTGATGTACTCCGGTGCGTCGTACTTCTGGCGGTCTGCCTGCAGAATGTGCGCAGCCTCGGCACCGGCATGGATGCGGCGGCTCAGTTCCACCTCCTGCTCGGCGCTCAGCAGCGGGATCTGACCGATCTGCTTGAGGTAGTTCTTCACCGGGTCATCCAGCAGCTCGTCCATGGCAGCCTTCAGGTCTGCCGGGTTCTCCTCGGCATCCTCTTCGTTTTCATCGGCAAGGCCCATGTCATCGTTGTTGTTCTCGGCGTTCTCCACCTCAGCAATGATGCTGTCCACGTCCAGACTCGGCTCGTTCTCTTCCTCTAGGATCTTGATGCCGCGCTCTTCCAGCAGGGTGTAGAGGGTGTCTACATCCATGCGGCATTGTGCCGCCAGCGCCTTGGCCTCCTGTGCAGAGAGGGCGCCCTCGCCCTTAGTCAACAGTTCCTTCAAAGTCATGCCCATTTTTTCTCTCCTTCCCGCTCCGGGGAAAATCGTGTAATATTGCCCTGTGCATCAGATCACAAGGCCGCCGTTCACCCCGAACACCTGTCCGGTGATGTATCCGGCATCCTCGCCGGCCAGAAAGACCAGCAGCTTTGCAACTTCTTCCGGGGTGCCCAGCCGACCCACAGGGGTCTCCTCGGCCAGCGCCGCCTTGTCCTCGGCGGTAAAAGCCGCCATCATATCGGTCTCGATGACCCCCGGCGCTACGCAGTTCACCGTGATGCCGCTGGGGCCTTCTTCCTTGGCCAGTGCCTTGGTCAGGCCGATGAGCCCGGCTTTCGCGGCAGAATAGTGCACCTCACAGCTGCCGCCGGTCTGGCCCCACATACTGCTCACGGTCAGAATGCGGCCCTGCTTGCGGCGGATCATGCCGGGCAGCGCCAGCTGGCACAGGTGGAACGCGCCGCTCAGGTTCACGTCCAGCATCCGCTGCCACTCTGCCGGGGTGATGTCGGTAAACAGCTTCTGCTGCGCGATGCCGGCGTTGCACACCAGCACATCCACCCTGCCCATGGCCTGCTCCACCGCGTGGAACGCCAGCTCACAGCTGGCGCGGCTGGCTACATCGCACTGGATGGCGATGCACCCGGGCAGCTGCTGCTCCAGCGCAGCGGCAGCGGCGGCGTTCTGGTGGTAGAGCACCGCCACCTGATACCCTGCTGCCGCAAAGGCGCGGGCAGCGGCAGCACCGATGCCCCGGTCGCCGCCGGAGATCAGCACCCGGCGCGCCGCAGCGGGTGCGGCAGGGGCAGGCCGTTCTTTTACAGGCTCCGGCGCAGGCTCTTCGGGCTGCGGCGGCGCAGGCGGCTGTGGCTCTGCGGGCTTTTCCATCGTGATCACCCGGGTGGGCTCCTCCGCCACAGGTGCTGCCGGTTTTTCCAGCGTCATGATGCGGGTGGGCTCGTCCACCACCGGCTCCACCGGCGCAGCCGGCTTTGCAGCCGGTGCGGCAAGGGGCTCCGGTGCGCTCTCTTCCTCCGGCACCTGAAAGGTCAGTTCAAACTCGTCCTCGTACAAGAGTGTATCCCTCCTGTTCGGTATTCTCGGCTCGGCGTAAGTGCGCCCAGCCGGAAAAACCCTGTGCCCATCCCCAGACAGTGCAGCGTTCCGTTCGTATGTCCGGCAAAGGTCCGGTGCTTTGGCGTGCCTGCCTGTGCTTACGATGGGTTTCGACAAGATTCCATTGAATAATATACCACAATCCAGCCCAAAAAGAAAGTGGGAACCGCAATTTTTTACGCAGTTCCCACTATTTTTCCTTATTTTCCCCTGTTTTCGGGCACCGGGGGCTTCCAGCGGGGTCTGCCCGCCCGCTTTTCCCGCAGAGAAACAAAAAACGCCTGCAAAAGCTGCTGCGCTTCGGCCTCCCGCAGCCCCTTTTCCACCACCGGGTGGTGGTTGAAGGGCAGCGCGAACAGGTCTGTCACCGAGCCGCAGCACCCGGCTTTGGTGTCGGCAGCGCCGTACACCACCCGGCGCAGACGGCTGTTGATGATGCCGCCCGCGCACATGGGGCAGGGCTCTAAGGTGACGAACAGCTCGCACTCCCACAGCCGCCAGCCGCCCAGTGCCTTGCAGGCGGCATCAATGGCCAGCAGTTCCGCGTGGTGCAAAGCGTTTTTTTCGGTCTCCCGGGTGTTGTGCGCCGTAGCCACCACCTCGCCGTGCCGCGCCACCACCGCGCCCACCGGTACTTCGCCCAAGGCGGCGGCTTTGGCGGCCTCTTCCAGTGCAAGACCCATCAGTTCAAAATCGGTCATGTATCCCATCCTCTCATCCCATCGCCAGCACCAGCAGGTTGTTTGCGCTGTGCAGCAGTATTCCCGGCCAGAGATGCCCGGTGCGGTCGGCAAGCCACCCCAGCCCCAGCCCGCACACCAGCGCATAGACCATGGCAGCGACGCTGCCGTGCTGCAAGGCAAACAGCACCGCCTGCAAAAGAATGGCCTGTCCCCTGCCCAGCGGCTGCGCCCGGCGCTGCACCGCGCCCCGGAACACCCCTTCCTCCACCAGCGGAGCCAGCAGGCAGACCCGGAAAAACCGCGCCGCGCCGCCCGGTGCTGCGGGCAGCAGCACCGCCAGCGCCTTGCCTGCCAGCAGATACCCAACCGCCCAGCCAAAGGCCGAAAGCAGTGCGGCGGTGCGGGGGTTCAGCTTGTGCATGGTCAGTCTCCTCCTGCTATGATTCGTTCCCGGTTATAGTACCATATCTGCCGCCGGGTGCGCAAGGTTTCGGCGTTCTGTCGTGGCAAATTTATGCAAATTATTGACATATCGCCCTAAATGGTGGTATAATAATTTCCAACCTTTTTGATGAAAACGTTGCGTATACTGTAATTTACCGGTAGACCGGAGGTATTATTATGATCCGTATCCTCACCGATTCCGCGTGCGACATCCTGCCCGCCGAGGCGCAGCAGCTGGGCGTGACCGTGATTCCCCTGAACGTGACGCTGGAGGACGGCACCGTCCTGCGGGACGGCATCGACATGACCCCCAGCGAATACTATGCCCATCTGGCAGCCTGCCGCAAGCTGCCCACTACCAGCCAGCCCAGCCCGGAGCAGTTCGAGCAGCTGTATCTGGACGCTGCTGCCGCCGGGGACGAGGTGCTGGGCATCTTCTTGTCCGATGCGCTGTCCGGCACCGGCCAGTGCGCAAGACTTGCTGCCGACCTTGCCAACGTGGACAATGTGGTGTTCGTGAACACCGAGAACGTCTGTCTGGGGCAGTCTTTGCTGGTGCGGCTGGCTGTGCAGCTGCGGGACGCCGGCAAGACGATCCACCAGATCGCTGCCGATCTGGAAAAGGCCAAGCAGCACCTGCATCTGGTAGCTGCCGTGGACGATCTGAAGTACCTGCGCAAGGGCGGCAGACTGTCCGCCGCCGCAGCTGTGGCGGGCGGTATGCTGGGCATCAAGCCCATCCTCGCCGTCATAGAGGGCAAGGTGGCGCTGGCCGGTAAGGCACGCGGTCTGCCCGGCGTGTATGTGGCGCTGTTCAAGAAGATCGACGAGATGGGCGGCATCCACCCGGGCTACACCCCGCTGCTGGGTTACACCGTCAACCACCGGGAGCTGCAGCCGCTGCTGACCTACCTGCAGGACAACCTGCATCTGGACGCACCGCTGGTGCGCCAGATCGGCTGCGTCATCGGCACCCACACCGGCCCCGGCGCCTTCGGCATCGCATTCTTTGATAAAGAACTGGTGCTGGAATAAAACCTATTGAAAGCTAAAACAAGTCGGACAGCCCGCGGGCTGCCCGACTTGTTTTTTGTGGGGGTGCAAACTCCCTCAGTCAAAACCTAACGGTTTTGACAGCTCCCTCTGGGAGGGCGCCTCTGGCGCGCCCGCAAACTTTGCACTTTAGCCGGAAACTTTCCCGCTATGCCAAAGGCCCCATCCTTGAGGACGACTTCCCCCGGCCGGGGGAAGATGTCGCGCAGCGACAAAAAGGGGAATCTGTCGCGGCGATAGCCGCGACTGGGGGAGTTCAGTTTGTCTCTTACAGCACCGCGTCCGAAATGAGCTTGCCCAGCAGCAACACCAGCACCACCAGCATCATGGGGCGGATGAAGCGGGCACCCTTTTTCAGGGCAAAATGGGAGCCAAGCAGGTTGCCCAGAATGTTGCTGATGGCGCAGGGGATGCCGATGTGGAACACCACCAGACCGTTCATCAGGTAGGTGAACAGACTGGCGTAGTTGCTGGCCAGATTGAGCACCTTGCCGTTGCCGTTGGCGGTGCGCAGGTCAAAGCCCATCAGGGTGGTAAAGGCAATGATGGCAAAGGTGCCGGTGCCCGGGCCCATAATGCCGTCGTACAGGCCGATGCCCAAACCGATGGCCAGCGCCAGTAAGATTTTTTTCAGATCCAGCGTGCCGTCGTCCCGGTTCTCATCCGGCAGGTTGCGCTGCCACAGGATGATGACCGCCGCCACCGGCAGGATGATGAACATCATGGTGCGCAGCATCTCGTCACTGAGCAGCAGCACGATGTGCGCGCCCAGCGCACTGCCCGCAAAGCTGCCGATGGCTGCAAGAACACCCACCTTCACGTTTATGGCACCACTTTTGAAAAAGCTTGCCGTGGCAAAGGTAGTGCCGCAGGCGGCGCTGAACTTGTTGGTGGCATAGGTGTAGTGGGGCGGCAGCCCGGCAAACAGATAGGCCGGCAGACTGATCAGCCCACCGCCGCCGGCTGCCGAATCCACAAAACCTGCAAAGCCGGTCATCAGCATGAGAAACGCCATCATCCACGGCGAAATCGTGATACCCATTGTTATAATTCCTCTTATCTTTCCAAGTCGTTTGTTCTTTTTCAGGAGACGCGCGCCTTAGACCATATAAAACCTCCCCTCGCAGGGCAATACACAGCCCGGGATACCCGCGCAGCGCAGGGGTATCCCGGGCACATTTTGCAATTTTAAGACGTTTTATTACAGATTGTTTTTAAAGAAGCGGTATGCGTTGCGCCAGTAGATGGCTTCCACCTCGTCCTCGGTAAAGCCCTCGCGGCGCAGTGCCTCGGCCAGCAGCGGCATATCTGCCGCCGTTTCCAGCTCGTGCTGGCCGCCGATGCCGTCAAAGTCGCTGCCAAGGCTGATGACCTCAATGCCGCCCACCTGCTTGAAGTGTGCCGCGTGCTTTGCCAGCCGCTCCACCGTGCTGCGGCAAAGCTTCGGATGTGCCGAGTCTGCGTCCACAAAGGAAGCGCAGTAGTTCAGCCCCGCAATACCGCCCTTTTCTGCCAGTGCACGGATCATCTCGTCGGTCAGGTTGCGGTTGTGGGGCGACAGCGCACGGCAGTTGGAGTGGCTTGCCGCAAAGGGGCGGGTGCTGTGGTTTACGATATCCCAGAAGCCCTTATCGGAAAGGTGGCTCACGTCTGCGGTGATGTGCAGCTTTTCCATCTCTTCCAAAAAGGCAAAGCCCCGCTCGGTCAGGCCGGTCTCGGTATTGGCCACCAGCGGCCCGCCGGGGTTTGCGTTGGGGGCTGCCAGCTCGTTGGGGTAGTTCCACGTCAGGGTCATCATGCGCACGCCCAGTTCCTGCAGCCGCCGCAGCACGCCCAGACTGCCCTTGCAGCAGCCACCCTCTTCCACCGTCAGCATGGCGCTGAGCTTGCCTTCGGCGCGGTTGCGCTCAAGGTCGGCGGCGGTGTACACCGGGGCGATCTTTTCCGGGTAAGCCGCCATGAGCCGCTTGAAGATGTCGATCTCTTCCAGCACGCTTACCAGCGGGTCAGCCCCGGGAGCGGGGTCGGCCAGATCCACATAGGCCGCAAAGCATTGCAGCAGATAATCCCCCTGCCGCAATTTTTCAAGGTCGATATGCAGATCGTTGTGCAAAAAGCTTTTGGGTGCGCCTGCCTTTTCGGCGCGGCGCAGTTCGTACAGGGTATCGCAATGCAGATCCCAAACCTTCATGATGGATACACTCCTTTATGCTTCTTCTCCCAGCAGCTGCAGCAGCTGTTCGGGGTTCATGGACAAAATCGCGCCGTCTGCCCCACCGGTAACGGTGTCGGCCAGCGACTGCTTGGCCTGTTGCAGCTCCACGATCTTTTCCTCAATGGTGTCCTGCGCGATCAGCCGGTACACCTGTACCGGGTTGCGCTGGCCGATGCGGTAGGCGCGGTCGGTAGCCTGATTCTGCGCGGCAAGGTTCCACCACGGGTCGTAGTGGATGACGATATCGGCGGCGGTCAGGTTGAGGCCCGTACCGCCCGCCCGCAGCGAGATGAGAAAGACATCCGCCTCGCCCTGATTGAACCGGCGCACCTGCTCGGCGCGCACCGGCTTCGGGGTAGAGCCCTGCAGGGTAAAGTGGCTCACCCCGGCTTCGTCCAGCCGTTTTGCCAGCAGTTCCAGCATGGAGGTGAACTGGCTGAACAGCAGAATGCGGTGCCCGCCCGCCACTGCCTCGGTGACAAGTTCCAGACAGGCGTCCAGCTTGGCGCTGCTGCCCGTCCAGTTGTCTGCCACAAGGCGCGGGTCGCAGCAGATCTCCCGCAGCCGCATCAGCACGGCAAACACGGTCATCTTGTCCTCCGGCTTTGCCGCCCGCAGCTTTTCCCGGGCGTCCACCACCGCCGCCAGATACAGCTTGCGCTGCTCGGTCTCCAGTTCAACGCGGCGCACATTCTCGGTTTTGGGCGGCAGCTCCCGCAGCACCTCCGACTTCATGCGCCGCAGGATGAAGGGGCCGGTGAACTGGTTCAGCCGCCGCACGGCGTTGGCATCTTCGTCCTGTACGATGGGCTTTTCAAACCGGGCACAGAAGGTCTTGTAGGGGGGCAGATACCCGGGCATCAAAAAGGAGAAGATGCTCCACAGCTCGCCCAAGCGGTTTTCCACCGGGGTGCCGGTCAGCGCAAAGCGCACCCGGCTGTTCACCCGGCACACCGCCTTGTATTTCTGGGTGGTGTGGTTCTTGATGGCCTGCGCTTCGTCCAGAATGCAGGCGTAAAAGCTTTGCCCGGCATACAGCTTTTCGTCCCGGCGCAGCAAATCGTAGCTGGTAATGACGATGTCCGCCTGCGCCCACCCATCGACCAGTGCGGCACGGTGGGCGGCATCGCCATCCATGGCAACGCTTTGCAGCTGCGGGGTGAACTTCTGACATTCTTCCTGCCAGTTCAGCACCAGCGACGCCGGGCAGACGATGAGGCTGGGCAGCTGCTGCCCGCCCTCCTTCATGGCCAGCAGGTAGCTGAGCACCTGCACGGTCTTGCCCAGACCCATATCATCGGCCAGAATGCCGCCCATGCCGTAACCGTCCAGTGTGCGCAGCCAGCGGTAGCCGTCCCGCTGGTATTTGCGCAGGGTCTTTTGCAGGGAGAGCGGCGGGGTATATTCGCTGTCCCGCACGGCGTGGAAGCTGCGGCTGATGCGCCGGAAAGCGTCGTCCCGGTCGAACCGCAGGCCGTTCTGCCCCGAAAGCGCCCAGTCCAGCGTGGGCGCGCGGTAGAGCGGCAGAGCGGCGTGGCCGTCCTTCAGCTTTGCGCCGGAAAGCTCCAGTGTGTCGTTCAGCTCGTCCAGCCCTTCCAGACTGTCGTCCAGCCGCAGCAGACTGCCGTCCCGCAGGCGGTGGTAGCGCTTTTTCTGGTGCAGAGACTGCAAAAGCTCCCGCAGCTCCTCCACCGGGAACGCGCCGGTGTCCACTTCCAAGTCCAGCACGCTGCCGTGCACCGACACCCCTACCGAAATTTTAGGCGGGGCGGCCTGTAAGTTGCGGAAGGCATCGGTCTGGTACACCTCGCCCATGGCCAGCAGGGCGGGAATGCCCTCTTCCAGCAGCTGGAAAAGCGCTTCCTCCCCGGAAATGCTGTAATGCCCGGGCTTGCCGCTCTCGGGTTCCAGATAGGTTTCCAGCAGCCGCTTTGCCCGGTTCTCGGTGCGGGCATCCCGCAAAAGATCCGGCGGCACCGGCTCGCCGGGGGCTACCCTGTCCTCGCCGTACAGAAAGACCGGGTACGCCGTGACGGTAAGCCCCCGGTCGGCGTCCAGATAAAACTGCACCACCGGTTCCAGCGGGATCTGGTTCAGCAGCAGCCGGTCGGGGTCCACGATGTTGACCCGGTTGCCCAGCTCCGGCAGCACATAGCTGCAAAAGGCGGCGGCATCCGCGCTGGTAAAGAACAAACTGCGCCCGCCAAAGGTCTCCAGCACCGGCAGCACCCGGCGGCATTCCTCCCGCTGCATCCGCCAGAGGGTGGTCTCGCCCAGCAGATAAGCATAGTCCAGCCCCTGCACCCCGCTGAGCGCCGGGGTACAGCTCAGCTGCACGCCGCCCTTGCGGCGCTCCACCTTCAGGCTGATGACCGGCAGACCCTCTTTAAGGGTATAGCCGCCCACAACGCCCTCGGCGGCGTAAAGCTCCACAAGGGCATCCAGCCCCTCGCCGGTCAGCGGCAGACCGCCCGCCGGGCCTTTCTCCCAGCCGGAGCGCACCGTACCCTCGGCTTCAAATGCCTGCCGGGCGCTCACCTGACGGCGCAGCAGCCGCAGCAATTGCTGCGCATCCGGGGCAAAGGCGTCCCACCGGTGCACAAACGCCAGCGACTTGCCGTAGCTGACGCTTTCTCCCTGCTCGACCGCATCCAGAAACTGCGGGATGCTTTTTACCAGATACTGCCGCCCGCCGATGCCGTCCGAAACCCGCAGCCGCAGCCAGATACGGCCATTGTGCGGCGTAAGTTCCGGTTCCAGCAGAGCAAAGCCGGTGCGCTGGGCAGCGGGCGGGGGCTGCTGCTGCGCATCCTCCCGCTGGTAGCGTTTCAGCAGAAGCTGGGCTTCATAGTCGGTCTCCGGCTCCTCACCCCGCCACTTGCGGCCGAACAGCATATCCAGCCCGGCGCTGTAGCTGTCCTTGCGGGGTTCGGTGCTCAAGCCTGCAACGCCCCGCTGCACCCCGGGGATGCTCTCCGGCTTTTTTGCCGGGGCATCCGGGGCAGGCGGGTTCTTTTCCGCGTCCTGTAATAGCAGCGCGCCGATATGCTTGCAGTAGGTGCCGTCGCCGTTCTGGTTATAGGGGCAGTCGCAGGAGGCGCTGACAAAGCTGCCGTTTTCCCGCAGCCAGACCTGCGTATAATAGCAGTCCGGCCCGCTGCCCTGCACCAGCGCTGTCAGGTGCCGCACCCCGTCCTCGTTGGTGGTGCAGCTGCTTTGCAGGATGCGCTTGCGGTACTTCTGTGCCCGCTCAAAGATGCTTTTGCCCAGCAATGCGCGGATCTCCTGTGCGTCCATGTGGTCTCCCTCCCCTGTGCTGTCGCGGTTCCGGTCTATTCTATAAGAATACCGCGTTCCACCCCGGGATGCAAGGGCAGAAGAGTAAAAAACGTTTATTGCAATTCAACTTTTTAATGCAACAGCAACAACGTTGAATTGCATATCGCAAATATGCCGTTTGAATGCTGCACTAATTTCTTGACTTGCGATAGAAAGCGCGGGGCGGGACAATTTTGAATGGCCTCCGCTTTGCTTTGGCCATCTTCAGCGGAAAAATTATTTTTATATAGAGCAATACCGGAGCGTCTGCGGACGCTCCGGTATTGCATTTTTCACGGGAAAGGCCGTAAAGGCAAACGGCATTTATTGTGTTATAGTAAGTTCACAACTGTTCAGCCCTGTTTTTCTGCGGGGGCTGTGCCGCGCTTGCGGGTCTTGAGGTGGTACATTTCCTGATCGGCTTTATCGATCAGGTCGTGCACGGTGGCAATGTCCGGCTCAAGGCGGGCGCAGCCGATGCTGATCTCGATCTGGTAGGGCTTGCCGGAGGCGGCGTTGGCGGCATCCAGCTCCCGCTGGATGGAAGCGATCAGGGTGCGCACCTCCACGCTGTTGCAGCCGCAGGCGATGCAGAATTCATCGCCGCCGTAGCGCGCCAGCACGCCGTTATAGTTGGCGCACACCTTTTTCAAAATGCCCGCCAGCAGCACCAGCGCGGCGTCCCCCTCCAAGTGGCCGTACTCATCGTTGATGTGCTTGAAGTGGTCCATGTCCATCATGAGGAAGTGCAGCGAGCGGTTGGGGTGGCGGCGGTAATAGGGCAGTTCGCTTTCCAGATAGCGCAGCGCCACGATACGGTTGCTGACGCCGGTCAGGGTGTCCACCGTGAACTTGGTCTGCAGCACCAGCACATACACGCACACCAGCCCAAGCGTAATGCCGCAGCACAGCAGCCCGCGCCCGGGCAGCCAGCCTTGCAGCAAAAAGCCTGCCGCCGGCGCAAGCGCGAGCAGCAACAGGGTTTTCAGTTCCTCTTTGGGTGTTTCCTGCTTCCAGTGGCTCAGCGTCCAGCTGCAACGGAGAAAGGCTGCTGCCAGATAGGCAAGCCCCACCAGCTTCGCCCCCCAGAACAGGGTGCTGCCCCGCAGCCCCTCTGCGTCCAGATAGCAAAAGCCGTTTTCGTCCCGCGCCGTCAGCAGCACCAGCAAAAGCAGTGTCACCGGTGCGGCGCTGAGTGCCAGCCTGCGGCCGTCCTCCATCCATGTACGCCCCAGCTCTGCCTCCACATACAAAAACACCAGCAGGCAGCAACACGCCGCCAGCAGATAAAACAAAATGCTGCCCCCGGCGTTCAGCCGGTAGGTCAAGGGGATGCCCAGCTCCTCCCACGCGCCCAGCTGCGCCAGCGCACTGCCATAATCTACGATCGTCAGCGCCCCGGCAAACCACAGCAGCGCCGTAAACTGCCGCCCGGGCAGACTTTTATCCCGCATTTTCTGCTGCGCCCGCAGCAAAACCACCAGTGTGACCAGACAGAGCCCACTGACCTGAGTATGCGCAATCGCATCCATGCCGCAACGCTCTCCTTTACCCTAGGGCGGCTTTGCGCCGTCCCGACCCTTTTCCGCTCTTCCAACGTTCCTTTTTCGCACAAACCCATTGTACCAAATCCATAACAAATATGCAACACAAACCGAAAAATTCATACAAAAAAGACACCGGAACGTCTTTCGGCGTTCCGGTGTCTTTTGAACTCAAATCACTTTGCCTGCGGATGGGCGGCATCATTGCGCAGGGCGCTTTCGCGGATCTTTTCCAGCGTCTGCTCGCTGAGGATATGCTCTGCCTTGCAGGCGTCCTCGGCGGCGGTCTGCTCGTCCACGCCCAGCTGCACAAAGAAGTGGGTCAGCAGCTGGTGGCGGCTGTAAATGCGCTGAGCGATCTCCTGCCCGGGCTCCAGCAGGGTCAGGTTGCCTTCGCCGTCCACCGCGATATAGCCGTTCTCCCGCAGCTTTTTCATGGCGATGCTCACGCTGGCTTTGGTAAAGCCCAGCTCATTGACAACGTCAATGGAGCGCACTTTACCCATACGCTGGCTCAGCATCAGGATCGTTTCAAGATAATCTTCCGCGGACTGGTGGATCTGCATGGTTTGTCCGGCCTCCTGCCTTATTCCCTCTGGGGGATTTTTCCGACAGGGTATGTGTACCCTCTGTCGTATGTTAAAGGATATCACATTTTTGCGGTTGATGCAAGCAATTCGCAGCAAGTTTGGTTAAACTAACCATATTTCTCTGCACAGAACTGCTGTTTTGTCGGTTTTGCACCGCTCCTGTTTTGTGCAAAGGGTGCAATTTACCGCGCCGCCAGATAGGCGGCTGGGCCTTCCTCGTACAGATCGCCGCCGTGGGCGTCCAGCACAACGGTCAGAGGCATATCCTGCACAGTCAGGCGGCGCACCGCTTCACAGCCCAAGTCCGGCCATGCGATCACTTCCAGCGTCTGCACGCTTTTTGCCATCAGCGCACCGGCACCGCCCAGCGCAGCCAGATACACCGCACCGTTGCGCACCACAGCGTCTTTGACGGCGGCGTCCCGCTTGCCCTTGCCGATCATAATCTTGTTGCCAAGATCCAGCAGCCGGGGGCTCATGGCATCCATGCGTCCGCTGGTGGTAGGCCCTGCCGAGCCGATGACCTCGCCCGGGCGCTCCGGGGTGGGGCCTACATAATAGATAGCGCTGCCTTCCAGCGCAAAGGGCAAAGTCTCGCCCTTGTCCAGCGCTTCCATCATCCGCTTGTGTGCCTGATCCCGGGCGGTGTACACCACACCGGAAAGCAGCACGGTATCCCCCGCTTTCAGCGGGGCCAGATCCTGCGTGGTGCAGGGAGTCGTCAGTCTGTATTCCATCGTTCTCCCCTCCTTACAGCTCCGCGCTGGCGCGGCGGGTCACATGGCAGGAAACGTTCACAGCCACTGGCAGACCCGCCACATGGGTGGGCATCTGCTCAATGGCAAGGCCAAGGCAGGTGGTCTTGCCGCCAAAGCCCTGCGGGCCGATACCCAGTGCATTGATGGCGGCAAGCAGCTCCTGCTCCAGCTGCGCATAGTAGGGGTCGGGGTTGGGGACATCCAGCGGGCGCAGCAGCGCCTTTTTGGCAAGATACGCCACCTTGTCAAAGCTGCCGCCCACGCCGATGCCCAGCACGATGGGCGGGCAGGGGTTGGAGCCGGCCTGCTTTACAGTATCCACCACGAACTTTTTAAAGCCCTCCACGCCGTCGGCGGGTTTGAGCATCTGGATGCGGCTCATGTTCTCGCTGCCAAAGCCCTTGGGTGCTACCGTGATGCGGCAGCCCTCGCCGTCCACCAGATGCACCGTGATGGCCGCCGGGGTGTTGTCGCCGGTGTTGCCCCGGCGCAGCGGGTCGGCCACGATGCTCTTGCGCAGGTAGCCGTCCGTATAGCCCCGGCGCACGCCCTCGTGGATGGCGGCTTCAAAGCTGCCGTCAATGTGCACATCCGTGCCCAGCTCCACGAACACGCAGGCCATGCCGGTGTCCTGACAGATGGGCAGGTCTTTTTCCTTTGCGGCGCTAAGGTTCGACCACAGCAGGTCTAACGTGTTCTTTGCCAGCGGCCACGGCTCTTCCTCCCGGGCTTTTTCCAGCGCGGCCTGCACGTCCTGCGGCAGCTGGGTGTTGGCCTTGATGCAGAGCCGCGCCACCGTATCCGTAATGCTCTGTGCGGAGATCGTTCTCATGCCTGTGTCCTCCGCTTACAGCCGTGCCACGCCGGTCTCGCGGGCAGCTTTTGCCACGGCATTTGCCACAGCTTCGGCCACGCGGGGGTCGAACGCGCCGGGGATGATGTTCTCCTCGCTGCGGTCTGCATCGGTGATAAGGTCTGCAATGGCGTAGGCAGCGGCCAGCTTCATCTCATTGTTGATATCCCGGGCGCGGACGCTGAGCGCGCCCTTGAACAGGCCGGGGAAGCACAGCACGTTGTTGACCTGATTGGGGAAGTCGCTGCGGCCGGTAGCCATCACCCGCACGCCGCCCGCCTTGGCTTCATCCGGCATGATCTCCGGGGTGGGGTTTGCCATGGCAAAAACGATGGCGTCCTTGTTCATGGTCTTGCACAGCTCGGTGGTCAGGATGCCGGGGCGGGACACGCCGATGAACACATCTGCACCCTCCAGCGCTTCCTTCAGACCGCCCTTGATCTGGCGGGGGTTGGTCACCTCGCCCAGCCAGTTCTTGTGGGCTTCGGCGCTGTTGCAGCCCTTGTACAGGGTGCCAAACTGATCCACCGCCACGATGTCCTTGGCACCGGCGGTCATGAGCATCTTGATGATGGCGGTACCGGCTGCGCCGGGGCCGTTCAGGACGATGTGCACGTCCTCCATCTTCTTATTCACCACGCGCAGGGCGTTGATGAGGGCGGCGGTGACCACGATGGCGGTGCCGTGCTGGTCGTCGTGGAACACGGGGATGTCCAGTTCCCGTTCCAAGGTCTCCTCGATCTCAAAGCACTCCGGGCTCTTGATATCCTCCAGATTGATGCCGCCAAAGGTGGGTGCAATAGCCTTGCAGGCTGCAATAACGCTGGCAGCGTCGTGGGCGTCGATGCAGATGGGGAAGGCGTCCACGCCGCCGAACTCCTTGAACAGCACAGCCTTGCCCTCCATGACCGGCAGACCGGCTTCCGGGCCGATATCGCCCAGACCCAGCACGGCAGTGCCGTTGGAGACAACGGCCACCATGTTGCCCTTGAAGGTGTACTTATACACATCGTCGGGGTTTTCCTTGATCTTGCGGCAGGGCTCGGCCACACCGGGGGTGTAGGCGGTGGACAGGTCGTCGCGGGTGGCGACCTCCACCTTGCTCACGATGCCCACCTTTCCCTTGTGGGTCTCGTGCATTTCCAGAGCTGCTTTATTGTAATCCATTTAATTTTCCTCCGTTACGGTTCGCATCCTCGCCCTCTCCGTCTGCTCACTGCGTTCGCATCCACCTCCCCCAAAGTGGGAGGCCTTGGCAGTCCACGCAAACTTTCTGGTTTTGCCAAGGGCTCTCCCTTTGAGGAAAGACTTCCCCCGCTCCGGGGGAAGATGTCGCGCAGCGACAAAAGGGGGGATCTGTCACCGCAGGTGACTGAGAGGGCGCACTCATACAGTTTTATTGTAACAGAACCGCCCGGGTATTTCCACCGGTTTTGCGGCATTTCCCGCCCAAAAGCGGGCAAAAGTGATACCTGTGCCGGGCGGCATTTGTGGAATTTTCGCAAAAATCTTTTCTTTTCGCATTTTTCCGTTATAATAGGATGGTATGATATTTGCATTCTCCGTGAAAACGGTCTGCTATTTTTAGGAGGTATCTCTTTTGAAACGCATTACCAAGATCCTGTTGTGTGTGCTGTGCGCGGTGGCTGCTGTGCTGTGCGTAACTGCGGCCTGCTTTATGCTGCTCAAAAAGCAGGGCAGCACCACGGCATCCTCTGCCGCATCCGGCGCAAGCGTGTCCGTCTATGGCAAGGTGTCGGATTTCGACTACGCCAGCTTCGATTACTCCGAGGGACTGGACGATAACGGCCACTGGACCGGCATCCGCGCACTGGACTATGTGACCTTGCCGGATGATGTATCCGCGCTGCCGCTTTCTAAGGCAGACATTGAGCCCACCGAGACCGAGATCCAGACCCAGATCGACACTTTGCTGAACCAGTACGCCACCACCCAGAACATCACCGGCCGGGCAGCCCAGAGCGGCGACACTGTGAACATCGACTATTCCGGCGCGGTGGATGGCGTAGCCTTTACCGGCGGCACTGCCACCGGCTACGACCTGACGCTGGGCAGCCATACCTTTATTGACGGCTTCGAGGATCAGATCATCGGCCACAATATCGGTGACACCTTTGACGTGACCGTCACCTTCCCGGAGGGCTACGGCGACTCCACCGACGCCGAGGGCAACACCATCACCCTCAGCGGCAAGGAAGCCGTGTTCAGCGTGACACTGAACGCCATCACCCAGAGCGTTGTGCCCACCCTGACCGACGAGTGGGTGGAGACGAACTTTGCCGCCAGCGACGATCTGCACACCGCAGACGCCCTGCGCCAGTACTTTGACAGCGCCCTGTACGCCAACAATCTGGACAACGCCGTGATGGACTACCTGCTCAATAACGCCACCTTCAAGGAGATCCCCACCCAGATCACCAGCTACTACATCCGTATGTTCCTGAACTACCACTCTCAGCTTGCTACCCAGTACGGCATGGAGCTGGACGCCTACGCACAGGCCAAGGGCTACGCCGATGCCAACGCGATGCTGGCAGATTCTGACGCCTACTTTGAGCATCTGGCCAAGCAGGATCTGGTCTTTCAGGCCATTGCGGAACAGCTGGATATCACCCCCACGCAGGAACAGATCGACAGTGCCAACAGCTCCTACACCGACACCTACGGCGCACAGCGCAGTATGCTGAACGCCTTGCAGCTGGCGGTGCTGGACAAGGTGGAGGAAAGCGCGGTGCTTTCCTGACAGCCGTCAAAACACGATTTAAAATGGCTTCCGCTACGCTCTAGCCATGTTCAGCGGAAAAATTATTTTTAATAAAGCAATGCCGGAGCGTCTGCGGACGCTCCGGCATTGCATTTTCACGGGAGGGGTCGTGGAGGAAAACGGCAGCTGCCGCGCCGCTTTCTGCGAAAGCGCAGCGCTGCGGGGGATAAAACTCCCCCAGTCGCCTACGGCGACAGCCCCCTCTGAGATGGGGCCCTTGGCAAAACCGGAGACTTTCCCGCCATGCCAAAGGCTCCCTCCCAGAGGGAGCTGGCAAAACCGTCAGGTTTTGACTGAGGGAGTTCAGCCGTCCCCTTGGGGAAGGTGGCTTGACGCGAAGCGGCAAGACGGAAGGGGTATCTCGGCATCTGCCGTTCCCCTTCACGACTCCCTTCGTGAAAATGGGTTTCAGAAAAGTCCGCAGACTTTTCTGAAACCCGAAATTTAAAAAAATCTTTCCACTGATTATGCCCAGAGCAACGCGGAGGGCATTCAAAATCGTCCCACACAAGCAAAAGGCCGCTGCACGGTAAGGTGCAGCGGCCTTAGTTTTCCACATTTTTATTTTGCAGTGTTGATAAAGCTGCGGTTATCCCACAGGTACTTGATGCCGGAGATGGCGGTCACAGCAGCCACCAGCCAGCACAGGGCGATGGAGATCACCACCACGATGGAAACGCTTTCCACCGTGCCGCGGTAGCTCAGGGCAGTGCCGAAGAAGTAGAAGATGATGCTCAGCATCTGCAAAACGGTCTTTACCTTGCCCCACATATTGGCGGCGATGACCTTGCCGTCCTTGGCACCGGCGGCCACCATGCGCAGACCGGACACCGCAAACTCACGTGCCAGAATGATGCACAGCACCACCGGGCTGCACACACCATCCCGCAACATATAGATGAAGGCCACGGTGGTCAGCAGCTTGTCAGCCAGCGGGTCAGCAAACTTTCCGAAATCGGTGACCATGTGCCACTTGCGTGCCAGATGGCCGTCCAGAAAGTCGGTAAAGCTGGCAGCGGCAAACACGATGCCTGCCAGCAGGTAGAAGGCGGCGTTGAATGTACCGTCCACGATGCCGTCCAGACCAGTCAGAGACACAAAGATCATGAACACCGGCACCAGAATGATGCGGGTCAGGGTAAGCTTATTGGGCAGATTCATAGGTTTTATCCTCCAATTCGTTATTTTACGACCGTACCATACAGATCGTAAAGGTCGCTGTCCTCTACCAGCACATCATAGAACTGGCCGGGGTACAGCGGTTCCTCGCTGGAAACGCAGACGCAGCCGTCCACCTCCGGCGCATCGCCGGTGGTGCGGCAGAGGTACAGGCCGTTTTCCTCGTCGATGCCGTCACACAGAACGTGCACGGTCTGACCTACCTTTTCAGCCTGCTTCTGCGCCATGATGCCGGTCTGGATCTGCATTACCAGCTCGGCACGCTTGTCCTTGACCTCCTGCTCGATCTGGCCGTCCATCCGTGCCGCCACGGTGTTTTCCTCGGCGGAGTAGGCAAAGCAGCCCAGACGGTCGAACTGCACCTCCTTGACAAAGTTGCACAGATCCTCGAACTGCTCCTCGGTCTCGCCGGGGAAGCCCGCGATCAGGGTGGTGCGCAGGGTGATGCCGGGGATCTCACGGCGCAGCTTGCCGATCACCTCCAGCAGCTCCGCGCGGTTGGAGCGGCGGTTCATGTTCTTGAGGATGGTATCGTTGCAGTGCTGGATGGGCAGGTCGAGGTAGGGCACAACCTTTTCGTTGCGCTTCATGGCAGCGATAAATTCATCGGTGATGCGCTCCGGGTAGGCGTACATGATGCGGATCCATTCCAGCCCCGGCACCTTGTTCAGCTTGTCCAGCAGCTCACAGATGCTGCCGGGCTTGCCCCAGTCCTCGCCGTAGGCGGTGGGGTCCTGCGCCACAACAATAAGCTCCTTCACGCCCTCACCCGCCAGCCAGCGGGCTTCGGCTACGCAGTCGGCCATATCGCGGCTGTGCAGCGGGCCGCGGATGCCCGGGATAGCGCAGTAATGGCAGCGGTTGTTGCAGCCCTCGGCGATCTTTAAGTACGCATAGTGGGCGGGCGTGCCGATGACGCGCTTGCCGCCCAGCGGGAAGTCCTTTTTGGCGCCGTAGCTTTCCAGATGATCCTCGCCGTGGAACAGCCGCTCCACGATGGTGTCAATGGCCTTGTTGGAGGCGCAGCCCACAACAGCGTCCACCTCGGGGATCTCTTCCTCGATCTGGCTGCGGTAGCGCTCGGCCAAGCACCCGGTAACGATGACCTTCAGGTTCGGGTTCTGCTGCTTGTAGGCGCAGGCTTCCAGAATGTTTTCAATGGCTTCGGTCTTGGCGCTCTCGATAAAGCCGCAGGTGTTCACAAGGATGACATCTGCTTCGGCCAGATCGGCCACGGTCTCGTGCCCGGCAGACAGCAGGATGTGCACCATCACATCCAGATCCACCTGATTTTTCGGACAGCCAAGGGAAATACACGCAATTTTCATAAGGGATGATACTCTCTTTCTCTTTTGAGGGATGCTTTTGAATTTTACGATTTGAGGATTTAAAATGCGCTCCGCGTTCGCTTTGCGCATAGTCAGCGGAAAAATCATTTATAATTTCGCGTTTGGAGTGACCGCGTTTGCGGAGCGCAGCGCAGCAATGAAAGCCCCAGTGGGGCTTTTAAGCGGCAGAGCAGTCTGCGTTAGCAGATGGAGGGGCTTTGCCCCGACAAGCTTTGCGGAGCGCTCCAAACGCTATTTTCACAGGAGGGGTTTAGAACGAACTCCCTCAGTCAAAACCTGTCGGTTTTGACAGCTCCCTCTGGGAGGGAGCCTTTGGCATGACGGGAAAGTTTCCGGGCGTGCCCGCTCCCCCTCGGGGGAGCTGTCGCGCAGCGACTGAGGGGCTTCAAATCGGCGGAGCCGGAAAAAACGGTTAAAAGATCTTCACGCCGAACAGGCGTGAATCTTCAGTTTTTTCCGGTGTAGCCCACTTCTTTGGGGTTAAAAGGGGCGAGCAGCCCCTTTTTCGTGGCTCCAGCGCGTCGAAATCGCTGGCACTTTTCTGGTTCTCTTTTGGTGTCAAAAGAGAACATCTCCCGTCTACTGCCTCTACCCTTCCTCCTCCACCCTGCGGATGGCTTCTTTAATGGTGGTGTAGGCAAAGCCGCGGCGCTGCAGCGCCGCCACCACAAGGTCGCGACGGCCGATAGCAAGCTTTTTGCGGTAGCGGCTGTCCACCAGCGCGGCGGCGGCTTCCAGCTCCGGGTCGTCGCTGCCGTCCTCCGGGGCGTAGACCGCTTCCAGCGCACCTGCCACCTCGGCGGGGGCAAGCCCCTTCTGGCGCAGGCTCTGGGCGGCGGCGCGGCGGCTTTTGCGGGCAGCCAGCAGACTGTGCGCCCGTGCTTCGGCGTAGCGGGCATCGTTCACATAGTCCAGCTGCACCATCTCCGCCACAGCGGCGGCAGCGGCCTGTTCGGTATAGCGGCGGCACAGCCGCTCATACAGCATATTGGCAGAGACCTCCTGCCCGGCCAGCGTTTCCAGCGCACTCGCCCGCGCCTTGGCGGGGTCTGCACACTTTTCCGCATCCGGGCGGGGTCGGCGGCGGTAGAAGGCCATTTAGTCCTCCACCATGATATCCAGCTCGCTTTCGCTGCTGCGGGCGGGTGCCTTGACCACCGGCTCTTTTGCGGCGGCAGGGTCGGCGGGCTTCTCCGCTGCGGCGGCTGCGGCGCGGCCTGCCGGGCGGCGGGTGGCGTACAGCTTATCGGCGTTGGCGCGGATCTGACCCTCGATGTCATTGGCGATCTCGGGGTTATCCTTCAGGAACTGCTTGGCGTTGTCGCGGCCCTGACCCAGACGGATATCGCCGTAGTTGAACCATGCACCGCTCTTCTGCACGATGCCCAGCTTGACGCCCACGTCAATGAGCTCACTCATTTTGGAGATGCCCTCACCGAACATGATGTCGAACTCGGCTTCACGGAACGGCGGAGCCACCTTGTTCTTGACGATCTTGGCACGGGTGTGGTTGCCGATGAACTGGCCGGAGGAGTCCTTCAGACCCTCCACGCGGCGGATGTCGATACGCACCGAGGCGTAGTATTTCAGGGCGCGGCCGCCGGTGGTCACCTCCGGGTTGCCGTACATGACGCCCACCTTCTCACGCAGCTGGTTGATGAACACGCAGACCGTGTTGGTCTTGCCGATGACGCTGGTCAGCTTGCGCATGGCCTGACTCATCAGACGTGCCTGCAGACCCACATGGCTGTCGCCCATCTCGCCCTCGATCTCGGCGCGGGGCACCATGGCGGCTACCGAGTCCACTACGATGGCGTCGATGGCACCGGAGCGCACCAGTGCTTCGCAGATCTCCATGGCCTGCTCGCCGGTATCCGGCTGGCTGACCAGCAGGTTGTTGATATCCACACCCAACGCTTCGGCATAGGTGGGATCCAGTGCGTGCTCAACGTCGATAAAGGCCACCTCGCCGCCCTTCTTCTGGGCTTCGGCAAGGATGTGCAGTGCCAGCGTGGTCTTACCGCTGGATTCCGGGCCGTACACCTCGATGATGCGGCCGCGCGGCACACCGCCCACGCCCAGCGCCAGATCCAGCCCCAGACTGCCGGTGGAAATGGCATCCACCTGCATGGAGGCGTTGTCGCCCAGCTTCATGACGGCACCCTTGCCGAACTGCTTTTCGATCTGCGCCAGCGCCGTAGCCAGCGCATCCTTCTTGGCTTCCGGCTCGGTCTTTTGGGTGGCCGGTGCAACGTTGTTGTTCTGATTTTTTGCCATAGCCTGCTGCTCCTTTTATCCTTTGGGCCCGCAGAGGGCGGGCTGTCCTTCGCTTTCCTTCTTAGTATAACACAAAATCAAAATATTACAACAAGAAGTTGTTTGTTTTTTCCAATTTATTTTGCGCGATGGGCGATCACACAGCGGTCGTTGCCGCCAAAGTCCTGTATGCAGCGGATATCTGCCCATCCGTTCTCTGCCAGCAGGGCGCTTACAGCTTCCCGCTGCTGCCAGCCGATCTCCAACACCAGCGCCCCGCCGGGGCACAGCGCATTTTGGTAGTGCTGCGCCAGCGCCCGGTAGAATACAAGGCCGTCCTCCCCGGCTTCCAGCGCCATAGCAGGCTCCTGCGCCACCTCGGGCTGCAGCTGCTCCATCTCGGCGGCGGTCAGGTAGGGCGGGTTCGAGACGATGAGTTCCAGCTGCCCCTCCGGCAGGGTTTCCCAGTAGGTGAACAGGTCGCCCTGCACCGGCTGCACCGCGTAGACGGGCTTTTTGCCTGCCCGCAGCGCGTTCAGCGCCGGGCCCCAGTCCAAGGCCGGGGCATCTGCCTGTTCAAGCGCAGAGGGTTCCAGCACGTTCTCGGTCTGTCTGCCCTGCCCGGTCAGAGCGCAGCGGGCGTTCTTTTCCAGATAGACAAAGGCCGCAGGGCTTTTTTCCACGCAGGTCACCTGCGCGGCGGGACAAAAGCGCTTGACCCCCAGCCCCAGACAGCCTGTCCCGGCGCAGAGGTCCAGCACCCGGGGCGATTCGATGCCCGCAAGGGTCTCGGCGGCGGCCTGCGCCACCACCTCGGTATCTGCCCGGGGACAGAGCACCCCGGGGCCTACCGCCAACTCAAAATCTAAAAAGCTCCAGCTGCCGCAGAGGTATTGCAGCGGCTCCCGCGCGGCGCGGCGGGTGCAGAGCACTTCCAGCGCCGCCGCCTGCTCTGCGGTCAGCGGACGGTCGGAAAGCCGCACGTCCCGCCCGGTCGCCAGCCGGAACAGCTCCCGCGCGTCAAAATCCGCGTCCGGGCAGCCTGCGGCGGTCAGCCGCTGTTCCACCTCCCGCACCGCAGCGCGGGGGAGCATTGCTTCGCTTACCATTTGCCTTCCTCCGGGTTTTCGGGCAGCACGGGGGTGATGGCGGCAATGGCTACCTCGATCATGCTGTCGTCCGGCTCAAAGACGGTAAGATGCTGCACCCAGATGCCCGGCTGACGGATGATGCGGGTAGCAATGTTATCCGACCGGCCGCACCACTTGAGCAGCTCGTAGCTGATGCCCATGACCAGCGGCAGCAGCAGCAGCTTGCACACCACCCGCAGGCCGATGCTGCCCCATGGCAACACGCTGTACAAAAACACGCTGACGATGACCACCAGAATGAGGAAGCTGGTGCCGCAGCGGGGATGGAAACGGGTATACTTGCGCACATTCTCCACGGTCAGCGGGTCGCCCGCTTCGTAGCAGGCAATGGTCTTGTGCTCTGCGCCGTGGTATTCAAACACCCGGTGGATCTCCTTCATTTTAGAGATGCCCACCATATAGGTCCTGTCTCTTATACACATCTCCGAGCCCACGAGACGGACTCCTATCTCGTATGCCGTCTTCTGCTTGAAAAAAAAAAAAAAGGAGAACAAGAATAATGCGATGCGTTTGCGCTAGAGAAACATAGAAGAAAGTAGATA
>OJJW01000097.1_pt1 | contig 29951 bp, 24 predicted proteins | sample 1596331 | NCBI WGS metagenome assembly OJJW01 (sample SAMEA4350156, study PRJEB24818) | metagenome | biome: human; feature: gut; material: faeces | place: Denmark | collected 2013-09 | reverse complement strand
TGTGCAGCGGCACGTCTGTCCTCCTGGTTTATGTGCTTTTCGTCCTTTAGGTTAGTTTCACTTATTCTTTGTGTCTGTCTGCTCGTTTTTTTTTTTTATTGGTTGTTTTTTTTTTTTTTTTTCAAGCAGAAGACGGCATACGAGATAGGAGTCCGTCTCGTGGGCTCGGAGATGTGTATAAGAGACAGGGCCTGCAGCCGACCGGTCGCATGGAAAAAGGAGAAACATGGCTACGTTCTTTCCCGGTGAGTCCCACACGTTTTCGGAGTATCTGCTGGTCCCTGGTTACTCGTCCTCGCAGTGCATTCCCAACAACGTCTCTCTTAAGACGCCGCTAACCCGCTTTAAGCGCGGTGAGAAGCCGGCAATCACCCTGAACATCCCCATGGTTTCCGCCATCATGCAGTCCGTCTCGGGCGTCGACATGGGTGTCGCGCTCGCTACCGAGGGTGGCCTGTCCTTCATTTACGGTTCCCAGAGCGCCGAGTCCGAGGCCGCCATGGTCAAGGCCGTCAAGGATCACAAGGCCGGCTTCGTTCAGTCCGATTCCACGCTGACCCCCGACATGACCATGGAGCAGGTCATCGAGCTCAAGGAGAAGACCGGTCACTCCACCATGCCGGTTACCGACGACGGCACTCCCAAGGGTAAGCTCCTGGGCATCGTCACCAGCCGTGACTATCGTCCCAGTCGCGATGACCACCAGACGAAGGTCTCCGAGTTCATGACCCCGCGTGAGCAGCTCATCGTGGGCGACAAGAACATCAGCCTCAAGGTCGCTAACGACGTCATCTGGGACAACAAGCTCAACGCCCTGCCCATCGTCGACGATAACGATCACCTCATGGGCATCGTCTTCCGCAAGGACTACGATAGCCACAAGACCAACCCCAACGAGCTGCTCGATAACGACAAGCGCTACATGGTCGGCGCCGGTATCAACACCCGCGACTATGCCGAGCGCGTGCCGCTGCTCATCGAGGCCGGTGCCGACGTTCTGTGCATCGACTCCTCTGAGGGCTTCAGCGAGTGGCAGAAGCGCACTATCGAGTGGATCCGCGCCAACTACGGCGAGGACGTCAAGGTTGGTGCCGGTAACGTCGTCGACGCCGAGGGCTTCCGCTTCCTGGCCGACTGTGGTGCCGACTTCATCAAGGTCGGTATCGGCGGCGGCTCCATCTGCATCACCCGTGAGACCAAGGGTATCGGCCGTGGCCAGGCCACCGCGCTGATCGATGTCTGCCGTGCTCGCGACGAGTACTACGAGGAGACCGGCGTCTACGTGCCCGTGTGCTCCGACGGCGGCATCGTCTACGACTACCACATGACGCTCGCCCTTGCCATGGGCGCCGACTTTATGATGCTGGGCCGCTACTTCGCCCGCTTTGACGAGAGCCCGACTGAGCGCGTCAACGTGAACGGTCAGTACATGAAGGAGTACTGGGGCGAGGGCTCTGCGCGTGCCCGCAACTGGCAGCGCTACGACCTGGGCGGCGCCGCGAAGCTCAGCTTCGTCGAGGGCGTCGACTCCTATGTTCCCTATGCCGGCTCCCTCAAAGACGGCGTGGGCGGCACGCTCTACAAGGTCAAGTCCACGATGTGCAACTGCGGTGCCCTCTCGATCCCCGAGCTTCAGGAAAAGGCACGCCTGACCCTGGTGAGCTCGACCTCGATCGTCGAAGGCGGCGCCCACGATGTAGTCGTGAAGGATTCTCAGCAGTCCGTATCTTATCGATAAGGTAAGAGCCTCACATAAAGGTTGAGTTTCAACCACGTTATTTAGATAAAGCGAGATGCCCGCAAGTCGCAGGCATCTCGCTTGTCGTATTTGCTATCATCAGTCAAGTTAACCTTAGGGTCGGGCGGCTTGGCTTTGTTCGCTACAAGTTCCGCACGCAAAGAAGAGCACTTAATGTGCTCTTCGTCTTGCGCAGGACTGTCCGCAGTAGCGAATAAAGCCAAGCCGCCCGACCCCAGCTAAGATTAAAGGAGCTGATATGTGCGATTGCACAGATCATAAGGACGAGATCCCTGCCTACGACGCGCAGGCCATCGAGTCCCGGTGGATGAAGGCCTGGGAGGACTCCAACCTCTTTGCCGTCGACACCGACGACAGCAAGCCCAAGAAGTACGTGCTCGAGATGTTCCCGTATCCGTCGGGCGACCTGCACATGGGCCACGCACGCAACTATACCATCGGCGATGCCATGGCCCGTCAGGCCCGCATGCGCGGCTACGACGTGCTGCACCCCATCGGCTTTGACGCCTTTGGCCTGCCCGCCGAAAACGCCGCCATCAAGCACAATACGCAGGCTGCCGCCTGGACGTATAAGAACATGGACCAGGCGCTCGCCACGATGAAGCGCATGGGCTTCTCCTACGATCTGGATCGCATGGTCAAGACCTGCAGCCCCGACTACTACCGCTGGGGTCAGTGGATCTTTGAGAAGCTGTGGGAAAAGGGCCTGGTCTACCGCAAGAAGAACCCGGTCAACTGGTGTCCTAACTGCAAGACCGTTCTGGCCAACGAGCAGGTCACCGAGGGTAAGTGCTGGCGCTGCGGCACCGAGCCCGAGAAGCGCGACCTGGAGCAGTGGTACTTCAAGATCACCGAGTACTCCCAAGAGCTGCTCGACGACCTGGAGAAGCTCCCCGGCTGGCCCGAGCGCGTCAAGCAGATGCAGGCTAACTGGATCGGTCGCTCCGAGGGCGCCGAGGTCGACTTTACCCTGTGCGACCAGGATGGCGAGCCCATCGAGGGCGATGAGGGCAAGATCACCGTCTTCACCACGCGTGCCGATACCCTTTTTGGCGTCTCCTTCTTTGTCCTGGCTCCCGAGTACGCCGGCCTGCACGAGCTCGTCGAGGGCACGGAGTACGAGGAGGCCGTCACCAAGATCGTCGAGGACTCCAAACACATCTCTGCCGTCGAGCGTGCCCAGGGCACCCTCGAGAAGCACGGTGCCTTCACGGGGCGCTATGTGGTAAACCCCGTCAACGGCGAGAAGGTCCCCGTGTGGGTTGCCGATTATGTCGTCGCCGACTACGGTACCGGTGCCGTCATGGCCGTTCCCTGTGGCGACCAGCGCGACTTTGAGTTTGCCCGTAAGTACGACCTGCCGATCGTGCCGATCATCCTAGACGATGACGATCGCGCTGCCGTCGAGGCCAGCGGCGAGACCATCGATACCTTCCATGCCGAGACCGTCGACTGGGATTGCGCTCACGCTGCCGAGGGCACCCTCGTCCAGTCCGGCAAGTACACCGGCATGCGCGGTGGTAAGCACTCCGAGGGCGAGGCTGCAATCGTGGCCGACCTCGAGGCCATGGGCTGTGGTCGTCGCAAGGTCGAGTTTCGTCTGCGCGACTGGCTCATCAGCCGCCAGCGCTATTGGGGCAACCCCATCCCGGCCATCCACTGCGAGCACTGCGGCATCGTGCCCGTGCCCGAGGATCAGCTGCCGGTGACGCTGCCCGAGAACCTTGACCTGGGCGCCGGCGAGACCCTTGCCGAGTGCAAGGAGTTCTACGAGACCACCTGCCCGGTGTGCGGCCGCCCGGCCAAGCGTGAGACCGATACCATGGACACCTTCACCTGCTCCAGCTGGTATTACCTGCGCTATACCGATCCGCACAACACCAAGCTGCCCTTCTCCCGAGAGGCCGCCGACCGTTGGATGCCCGTCGATAACTACATTGGCGGCATCGAGCACGCCATTCTGCACCTGCTCTACAGTCGCTTCTTTACCAAGGCGCTGCGCGACCTGGGCCTGCTGAGCGTGGACGAGCCCTTCACCAACCTGCTGTGCCAGGGCATGGTCAAGGACGAGAACGGCGACACCATGTCCAAGTCCAAGGGCAATGTCGTGCCCCCGAGCTCGGTCATCGAGCCCTACGGCGCCGACACCATGCGTTTGGCGATCCTGTTTATCGCTCCGCCCGAGAAGGACTTCGACTGGGATCCCAAGGCCGTTGAGGGCGCCAACCGCTTCATCAAGCGCGCCTGGCGTATCGTTTGGCAGCTCGTCCAGTCCGGTGACGCCAACGTGGCCTTCGACAAGTCCGCGCTCGACGAGGTTGCGATGAAGCTCTATCGCGAGCGTCACCGCACCATCGCCAAGTGCACCGAGGACTTCGATCGCGGCCAGTTCAACACCGCGATCTCGGCCGTCATGGAGCTCGTCAACGCGGCGTGCGCCTACCTCAACGCCACCGAGGGTACCGCCCGCGACAAGGCGCTGTGCTACGGCGTGGCTAAGGATATCGTGAGCGTCCTTGCCCCCATCTGCCCGTTCTGGGCCGACGAGCTGTGGCACGAGGCCCTCGGCTGCGAGGGCAACGCCTACACCGCCGCCTGGCCCGAGTTCGACCTGGCCGAGTCCGTTGAGGACACGGTGCAGATCGTGGTCCAGGTGCTCGGCAAGGTCCGCGGCCGCGTCGACGTTGCCCGCGATGCCTCCAACGAGGAGATGCAGGCTGCCGCCGAGGCCGCCGTCGCCAAGTGGCTCGAGGGCAAGACGGTCGTCAAGGCCATCTGCGTGCCCGGCAAGCTGGTCAACCTGGTGGTCAAGTAAGCGCTGCGCGCAAAGCTGACATGCAATAAACGAGGGACGGTCCGTTTGGGCCGTCCCTCGTTTTGCATGTACCTGCCATGGTGTCTTCGGTCAATTGTCCTATTCTTGTGGAGAAGCTGTGCGCACGCTGACCTGCAGATTCGTACTGTGCTTGCACGTTTCCGCAGCTATTGGTATAGTTTGCTTGCAAATGAAGTTGTAATTGAAAGAAGTGGGGTTTCGGCCCCGCTTCTTTTTTGTATGGATGGAGGTGCCGCAATGGTCAAGACCAAGACCGAGCAGGCGATCATCGACGCGCTCGAGGCCGTCGCTCCCCAGCACGATGTCGACATCGTCGACGTCGAGCTCGTGGGTGCCACCAAGGCCCCCTGCGTGCGCGTGCGTATCGAGGGTGCCGAGGGTCAGAGCCTTTCGCTCAACGACGTCACGGCCAACACCAAGTGGGTCGGCGATGTGATTGAGGAGCTCGACCCCATCTCTTCGAGCTATACGCTCGAGGTGTCGAGCCCGGGTATGGCGCGCCCGCTGCGCCGCCCGTGCGACTTTACCCGCTTTGTGGGCGAGAACTGCGAGCTCACCTCCACCGCTACCGAGGGCCGTCGCAAGTACGCCGGTAAGATTGCCGCCGCCACCGAGACGAACGTGACCCTCGAGCTCGAGGGCGGCGAGTCCGTTACCCTCGATTTCTCTGATGTTAAAAAGTGCAAGTTGAAGCCCACCTACGACTTCAAGCCCGCGAAGGAAGGAAAGTAAGATGGCAGCATCCGACATGATGTCCGCCCTGATGGAGCTTTGCCAGGAGAAGCACATCGACCAGCTCTACCTGATCGACCGCCTGGAGCAGTCGCTCGCCAAGAGCTATGCCGAGATCCTGCATCTTGAGTGGGGCGCCAAGGTGACCATCGACCGCACCACCGGCAAGATCTACGTCTACCGCTTGGAGCCGATCGACGATTCCATGGACGAGGAGGGCAACTTCACCGAGTTCGAGGAGATTGACGTCACCCCCAAGAACACGAGCCGCATCGCTGCCCAGCACGCCAAGGCCGAGATCAACGCCATCGTGCGCAACTCCGCCCGCGAGCAGATCTACGAGGAGTTCTCCGGCCGCATCGGTGACCTCATCAGCGGTACCGTGCTGCAGTCCACACCCGACTTCACGATTGTCAAGATCCGCGAGGGCGTCGAGGCCGAGCTGCCGCACTTCGACCAGCGCCGTTACGAGAACGAGCGCAACGAGCGTCCGATGGGCGAGCGCTACCTGCACAACCAGCACATCAAGGCCGTGATCATCGACGTTCGCGACCCCAACTCCAACCTGCAGCCGGTTCGTGGCGAGCACAGCCGTCCGCCGATTGTCATCTCCCGTACCCACCCCGAGCTCATGCGTCGTCTGTTTGAGCAGGAGGTGCCCGAGATCTATGAGGGCACCGTCCAGATCAAGTCGATCGCCCGCGAGCCCGGCCAGCGCTCCAAGGTCGCCGTCCACTCGCTCGACGACCGTCTGGATCCCGTGGGCGCCTGCGTCGGCCCCAAGGGCAGCCGTGTTCGCGCTGTCGTGGGCGAGCTCCGTGGCGAGCGCGTCGACGTCATCCTGTGGGATGCCGATCCTGCCGTCTACGTTGCCAACGCCCTTTCGCCCGCTAAGGTCACCCGCGTCCTCATCGACGAGGAGAAGGCCTACGCCGGCGTCATCGTGCCCGACGACCAGCTGTCCCTCGCCATCGGCAAGGAGGGCCAGAACGCCCGCCTCGCCGCGCGCCTGACCGGCTGGCACATCGACATCAAGTCCGAGACGCTTGCCGCCGACATCCTCAAGAACGTTCCCGTTCACGAGGAGCCCGCCGCCGACCTGATCGGTGACGAGGAGGACGAGGACGTCCGCCGCTGCGAGTACGTGTCCGAGGACGGTATCCAGTGCCGCAACCAGGCTCGTCCCGGCTCCCGTTTCTGCGGTGTCCACGACACCGACGCCTTCGATGATGCGGAGGACCTGATCTAGCGCGCGTTCGCGCCGGGCGGGTCCCGGCGCGTCTTCCACGCTCGTTCAGTCTCTAGGCACCCAAGGTGCCAGAAAGGGTAGGTGAAGTCATATGGCAAAAGTCCGTGTGTCCACCCTGGCCAAAGAGTTCGGCATGACCTCCAAGGAACTGATGGGTCATCTTGCCGAAATGAAGATTCCCGCTAAGTCCGCTTCCTCCGCCCTGGAGGACGCTTACGTCGCCATGGTCCGCAAGCAGCTCGCCTCGGTGATCGAGGCCCGCGCCAAGGAAGTCGAGGCCGCCAAGCAGGCCGAGGAGGAGGCAGCCGCCGCCGAGGAGGCAGCGCGCGCTGCCGAGGCCGAGCGTGAGCGCATCGCCGCCGAGAAGGCACGCGAGGAGGAGCGCCGCCAGTTCGCCGCCGCCCAGGCTGCCGAGGAGGCCGCCCGTGCCGAGGCCGAGGCCAAGAAGAAGGCTGAGCAGGAGCGCCTTGCCCGCGAGAAGGAGGAGGCTGCCCGCGAGGCCCAGCGCCGCGCCGTCCCCGCTTCCGACTCCGGTTCGCGCTTCCGCTCGCTGCTCGACCAGATCGCCGCACAGGAGACCGTGCTCAAGGAGAAGAAGGACGCCGAGGAGAAGGCCAAGGCCGAGCGCGCCTCTGAGCGCGGCAACCGTCGTAGCGGCAACAACGACCGTCGCGGTGGCCGTCGTAACGATCGCAACGCCTCCGACAACAACTCCGATCGCAATGCCTCCGAGAGCCGTCCGCACAGCCATCGCACCAACGCCAGCAACAACGTCGCTGCCGGCATGGACTTCCCCAACCCCGATAAGCAGGGTAAGGGCAAGAAGCGCAAGGGCGGTCACGGCAACGATGAGGACCACTACAGCCGCATGGCTCGTGAGGCCGAGGAGTACAGCCGCGAGAAGGTGCTCGAGGAGGCCCGCGCCGCCGTCGAGGAGGCCTCTCGCGAGTCCACCGGTCGCCGCAAGAAGCGCAAGGAGAAGCGCGAGCGCGAGGCTGCTAAGGCTCAGGAGGAGCGCAAGATTGAGGAGGCGCTGGCCCAGGGCGTGAACCCCGAGGAGCTCGACGCCATCAAGGTCTCCCAGGGAGTTACCGTCCAGGAGCTCGCCGAGGCGCTCGACGTTCCGGCCAACGACATCATCAAGCGCCTGTTCCTGCTGGGCACGCCGCTTACGATGACGCAGTCCATGTCCGACGACCTCGTCGAGCTCGTTGCCGACGACCTGGGCCGTCAGATCAAGATCATCACCCCCGAGGAGGAGAACACCTTCTCGTTCTACGACGATCCCGCCGACCTTAAGCCGCGCGCCCCGGTCGTCACCGTCATGGGTCACGTCGACCACGGCAAGACGTCGCTGCTCGACGCCATCCGTCACACCGGCGTTGCTGCCGGCGAGGCGGGCGGCATTACGCAGGCCATCGGCGCTTCGCAGGTCATGATCAACGACCGCAAGATCACCTTCATCGATACCCCGGGTCACGCTACCTTTACGGCCATGCGTGCCCGTGGCGCCAAGGTGACCGACATCGTCATCCTGATCGTTGCTGCCGACGACGGCGTCATGCCTCAGACCATCGAGTCGATCAACCACGCCAAGGCCGCCGGCGTACCCATCGTCGTCGCCGTCAACAAGATCGATAAGCCGGGCGCCAACCCCGACCGCGTGCGCCAGGAGCTCACCGAGTACGGCATCATCCCCGAGGAGTGGGGCGGACAGAACATGTTCGTCAACATCTCGGCCAAGCAGAAGATCGGTATCGACGACCTGCTCGAGACCGTGCTGCTCCAGGCCGACGTTCTCGAACTCAAGGCCAACCCCGACACCTTTGCCTCCGGTAACGTCCTCGAGGCCAAGCTCGACAAGGGCCGCGGCTCGGTTGCCACGGTGCTCGTGACCCGCGGTACCCTGCACGTGGGCGATACGCTGGTCGCCGGTCTTACCTACGGCCGCGTCCGCGCCATGCTCGATCCCAAGGGCAACGCCGTCACCGAGGCCGGCCCCTCCGACGCCGTCGAGATCCTGGGCCTGCAGTCCGTGCCCAACGCCGGCGACGAGTTCCGTGTGTTCGAGGACGAGCGCGAGGCTCGCGCCCTGGCCGATGAGCGTTCGCTCAAGGCCCGTATCGAGGAGCAGAGCCGCGTGAAGCACGTCACGCTCGAGAACCTCTTCGAGACCATCGCCGACGCCGAGGTCAAGGAGCTCAACCTGATCATCAAGGCCGACGTCCAGGGCTCCATCGAGGCCCTTCAGGACTCTCTTGACAAGATGGATCAGTCTGAGGTGCGCATCAACACGATCCACTCCGCCGTTGGTGCCATCAACGAGACCGACGTCGTCCTGGCCGACGCCTCCAACGCCATCATCATCGGCTTTGGCGTCCGTCCCGACGGCAAGGCCCGCTCCGCTGCCGAGCGCGAGGGCGTCGAGATCCGTTGCTACGACGTCATCTACAAGTGCCTCGAGGACCTCGACGCTGCCCGCATCGGTATGCTCAAGCCCACCGAGGTCGAGGTCTCCACGGGTACTGCGACCGTTCTGGACACCTTCAAGGTGCCCAAGGTCGGTATCGCCGCCGGTGTCCGCGTCGAAGAGGGCGAGATCGCCGCGACCGATTCCGTACGCCTGGTGCGCGACGGCATCGTGGTCTTCAACGGCAAGATCGCCTCGATGCGCCACTACAAGGACGAGGCCAAGAGCCTCAAGAGCGGCTCCGAGGGCGGTATTGGCCTGGAGAACTTCCAGGACATCAAGCCTGGCGACACCATTGAGGGCTACCGCATCGACCAGGTTGCCCGTACCGAGTAGGGGGTAGCGCTATGAAGCAAACGCAGGCAACCCGCCGTTTGGGCGAGCAGCTTCGCGAGAAGCTCGGTTATATCCTGCTCTTTGAGGTTTCCGATCCGCGTCTCGACCTGGTCACTCTGACCGCGGTCGAGGTCGCGGTGGACCGTTCGTTCGCGCGCGTGTACGTGTCGTGCGACGCGAGCCGCTACGATGAGGTCATGGAGGCGCTCGCCAGCGCCAAGGGCCGCATTCGTAGCCTGTTGGCCCGCTCGCTCGATTGGCGCGTCACGCCCGAGCTCGATTTTCGCATCGATCGCTCGACCGATGAGGCCGAGCGCATCACGCGTGCGCTGGAAAACGTTCCCGCCACGCTTGCGATCGAAAAGGACGAGGACGGCTATCCCATAGCGGATGCCGCCCAGGAGGCAGCTTTAGATGAGTAATTCCGCCGACCTCGCATCGTGCGAGTCTGCAGATATTCAGCGACGCATCCTCGAGCTCATCGAGGATGCGTCCTCCATTGCGATTTCGGGACATACGTCTCCCGATGGTGACGCCCTGGGCTCCGTGCTGGGTCTGGGCTTATCGCTTATGAAGTTTTTCCCCAACAAGGACATTGCCCTGCTGCTGGCAGACGATGACCCGGTTCCGCGCATCTACCGCTTTATGGAGGGTGCCGACCGTCTGGTGCCGGCATCTGCGTATACCGGCAATCCGGACCTGTTCATCTCGGTGGACGTGCCGGTCGTCGAGCGTCTGAACAACTCAGCCGAGGTGCTCCGCCGCTCGTCGCATGTGGTGTGCTTCGATCACCATCCGGCGCGCGAGGAATTTGCCGAGCTGAGCCTGAGGTGCGTCGGCGCCGCAGCCTGCGCCATGATCATCGACCGCTTTTTGGACAATTGCGGCATTGTCGCACGTGATGGCGTTGCGACCTGCCTGCTGTGTGGCTTGGTGACCGACACCGGTCGTTTCCAGTACCAGAACGCCGATGCTGCCGCGTTCCATGCTGCTTCGCGCCTGGTGGCGCATGGCGCCAATCCGGCTCGTGTCGCACTCGAGGTCTATCAGAGCATGCGCGTTGAGTTTTTGCACCTCAAGTCCATTGTCATGGGTCGCATTAAGACGGTCGCGCATGGGCGCGTGGCGTATAGCTATGCCTACCAGAGCGACCTTGAGGCCTGCGGCGTCACCTCGGACGAGTGCGACGGCCTGGTCGATGTGGTGCGTTCGGTGATGGGCGTCGAGGTCTGCATGTTCTTAAAGGGCATTGAGGGCGATACCAAGGTGCGTGGCAACCTGCGCTCCAAGGGCGACCTCGATGTGTCCGAGATTGCTGCCAACTTTGGCGGTGGCGGGCATCATGCCGCCGCCGGCTTTTCCAACAACGGAACGATTCGCGAGACGCTCGCCGTGGCACTTCCCATGCTGGCCGAGCTGGTGGGGGAGGATCCCGCTTCGGTGACCGTCGAGCTCTAACTAATTGGATGGTACATGGCTCGTCGAACGCCTTCTCAATTGAATATGCTACTCGCCGTCGATAAGCCGGTGGGCTGCACGTCCCATGACGTGGTTTCGCAATGCCGACGCGCCCTCCATGAGCGGCGCGTTGGCCATGCCGGTACGCTTGACCCCATGGCATCCGGTGTCATGGTGGTGGGCGTGGGCCAGGCCACCCGTCTGCTGGGCATGCTTACCCTCGATACCAAAAGCTATGTCGCCGACATTTCGTTTGGCGCCGAGACCAATACCGATGACGCGGAGGGTGAGGCCGTCCGCACGGTGGCTGTTGCCAACGAGCTCCGCGATCCTGCCTATGCCCGTGAGCACTTGGTCGCCATGCTGGGTCCGCAGATGCAGGTGCCGCCGGCGTTTTCGGCTATCTCGGTCAATGGCGTTCGCGCCTACAAGTCTGCTCGCGAGGGCAATGCGGTGGATCTACCTCCGCGTCCCGTCGAGGTCTATGCCGCCGACCTGATCGCCGTGGGCGGCGAGGGTGATACGTGTGTGTGGACCGTGGCGTTCTCGGTGAGCAAGGGCACCTATATCCGAGCGCTCGCTCGCGACCTGGGCCGCGCCTGCGACAGCGCCGCGCACATTTCCGCGCTGCGCCGCACGGCCTCCGGTGTTGTTTCCATTGGCGCTTGTCATGCGATCGAGGAGCTTTCTCCCGAGTCTGCGGCTGGCTTTGCCCTGGATCCCATTGCGGCCCTGGGCGCCACGCGTGTTGACTTGCCGGGCAATCTTGCCGACGACCTGCTTTGCGGCCGACGCATTCCCGTTGAGCGTGCGCTTGCCGATTTCGATGCCTCGAAGGCGCCGTTTGCGTTGGTGCTCGATGGGGGACTCAAGGCGCTCGCCCGCATTGAGAGTGGCCGCTTTGTTATGGAGCACGTGTTTCCGCAAGCAATCGGCGGTGTTCGATGATGTTGTCCGCTCGCGAGCTCGCGCGTGTCTTTTTCGCGGGCGAGTCGGACGAGGCTCGCATCGTTACTGCCGATACGTTTGATGAGTGCGAGCACTTGGGTGCCGCATCGATTGCCATCGGCGTGTTCGATGGCGTTCACCGTGGACACCAGGAACTCATCGAAGCGCTTGTCCGTGATGCCCGTGCCCATGGCTGTAAGGCGGTCGTGGTTACCTTCGATCCGGACCCGGACGTCGTGGTAAGCCCTTCGCCCGCTCAAAAATTGATGACAACGGCCGACCGTCTACATGCCTTGGCTCAGACCGGGGTCGATGCAGTGGTGGCCGTTCCCTTTACGCCTGAGGTTGCGGCGCTTGACCATGTTGCTTTTCTCTCGCTGGTATCGCGTCTGGTCGACATTCGCTCGATTCGCGTTGGCAGTGACTTTAGGCTGGGTCGTGGCGGCGCCTCGGGCGTTGCCGAGATGCAAGCATGGGGAGCCGAGCGCGGTGTAGACGTCTTTGGTCACGAGCTGCTGTGCGCCGATGGGCAGACGATCTGCGCTACCCGAATTCGCCAGGAGCTCCGCCGGGGTCATGTTGAGCTTGCCGCCGAGCTGCTCGGTCGTCCGTACATGCTGCGCGGTATTGTTGCCGGCGGTCGTCACCAGGGTTCCGACATGGGTTTTCCCACGGCAAACATTCAGGTGCCCGAGTGTATTCAGGTGCCTGCCGATGGCGTCTACGAGGGCCTGGTGCTGGTCGAAGATACCGTGTGGCCTGCCGCCGTCAACGTGGGCCTGCCGCCGACGTATGCCAACGATGCCGCCTCGGCGCATCTCGAGGCCAACCTGATCGGGTATGCGGGCGATCTGTACGGCGCCTCGGTGTCGCTGGCGTTTACGCGTTGGCTGCGCCCGTCGCGCGTGTTCGATTCGCTGGACGAGCTTATCGCGACCGTCGAGGGTAATATTGACGATATCCGTCATCATTTGGGTGAGCAGGGGGTGAGCATCTGTGATTAGCGATGAGGAGAAAGACCAGGTGCGCGCTGCGTCCGATCTGGTTGCCATCGTGCAGGAAACGGTTGAGCTCGAGCCCCGCGGCCATGAGTTTTGGGGTTGCTGTCCCTTCCATGGCGAAAAGACCCCGTCGTTTCATATTATCCCCGCCACGCAGGTGTGGCACTGCTTTGGCTGTGGCGAGGGCGGCGACGTCTTCACCTACATCATGAAGCGCGAGAACCTGAGCTTTCCCGAGTCGATTCGCTACCTGGCCGACCGTGCCGGTATTGAGCTGCACGATACCGGCGCCTATCGCGAGCGCGGCACCAAGCGCGCCCGCATCTATGACCTGTGTGCCGAAACCGCCCAGTTCTATCACACCATGCTTATGCGCGGTAAGGACAGCCGTCCGCGCGAGTACTTTGCCAGCCGCGGTATGGGCGGCGACGTCTGCCGCCGCTACTGCCTGGGCTTTGCACCGGGCCGTAACGCGCTGGTGTCGCACCTGTCCCAGGCGGGTTTTACCCCGCAGGAGATGATCGACGCCAACGTTGCCGTGAGCCGCGGGCGCGGGCAGCTTGCCGACCGCTTCTACGACCGCGTAATGTTCCCCATCTTTGACGAGCAGGGTCACAACATTGCCTTTGGCGGTCGCATCATGGGTGACGGCCAACCCAAGTATCTCAACACCGCCGAGACGAGTGTGTTCCATAAAAAGCGAAACCTCTACGGTTTTAATTGGGCCAAGGAGTTTATCGTCGCGCAGGATACTGCCATCGTGGTGGAGGGCTATACCGACTGCATCGCCTGTTGGGAGGCGGGGATTAAAAACGTTGTCGCTACGCTGGGCACCGCGCTCACGGAGCATCACGTCAAGACGCTCACTCGTTTTGCCAAGCGCATCGTGTATATGTTTGACGGCGATGCCGCCGGTCAAAAGGCTGCTCGCCGTGCGATTCAGTTTATCGAGCAGGATTCTATGGACCTGCGCTGCGTGGTGCTGCCCGACGGTAACGATCCCATGGAGTTCATCACGGCGCATGGTGGTGAGGCACTGCAGGCGCGCATCGACGCTGCCGAGCCGCTCATGGACTTCGTGTACCGTTCGCTGCAGGAGTCGAGCGATATCACCACGCCGGGCGGTCGCGCCAAGGCGCTGGAGGACGCTCTCACGCTCATCTATCCGCTGCGCGATAGCTATATGATCGATACGTACTTTATCCAGATTGCCGATCTGCTGGGTTTGGATCTGGAGACGGTGCGCGCGAGCTCGGGTCGTGTGTTTCGCGATGTCGCCAAGCGCGAGGATGCGGAACGACGTCGTGAGCAGAACTATGAGCGCCAGCGGGCACAGACTGAGCGGTCCGGTAGCGCGGGCGGTCGGGCGTCGGGTTCTCGCGATGCCGGTCGCGGTGCTTGGGCATCGGGCGCGACGCCGCCGGTGTCCGCGCCGGTCGAAGAAGAGCCGTACGACTACGTCCCGCTCGATGCCTACGGCGCCGCGCCCGTGGAGGTCGTCGACGACCTGCCGCCGATCGATGTGCCTGATGGTATGGGCGCTGTGCCTGTGGCTGACGGTTCGGGCGCACCGGCTGCGGCGGCGCCGATGGTTCTTACCGATCTTGAACGCAAGTCCTTGGCAGGGGAGCGCGAGCTGTTGACGATGCTCACGAGCTACCCCGACCTGTTCCGCACGTATGCCGACCGCATCTGCTCCATCGAGTGGGTTGACCCGCGTCACGAGTCCATTGCATGGGCCGTTCTGGCAACGCCGCCGGGAACCGATCCTGCAGCCTGCATGGATGCGGCGCGCTCAGTGTGTCCCGATGCGGCAACGCTTGTGAGTGCCGGGCGCATCTCCGCGACGAGCAAGCACCCCACCGAGACGAACATCGTGTTTATGCTTGATACGCTTGAGCTCTACACCATCAAGCGTCGCATGCGTGCCGCACAGGCCAAGCTGCGCCAGGACCGTTCACTCGATGATGAGGCCCGTCGCGCGCTAACCATGCAGGCCGCGCAGGATTCGCAGCGTCAGCGCGAACTGCAAAAGTCAATCGGCGGCGTGGCGGACCCGTTCCGTTTGATTGGCCTGGAGGCCGCAGGCACCGAACAAGCCTAGATGTTGTGGTCAACCAGCGTATTCTCGCCTATATCCAGCCCTCTTTTTGGGTATAGACGTCAATGTGTGTGCTAAAGTATTGAGTCCTGTGGACTATGAAGGGAGAATCTGTGCCAAAAAAGACTGAGAGCACGGGTACTGGGCTGGAATCCTACGTTGCAAAGCTCATGGGCAACGGCTCAAACAGGACTTCGGTAACCGAGGACGAGATTCAGGTCGCCCTGAAGGATATCGATGTTTCTGACGAGCAGCTCACCGCGGTGTATTCCGCGCTGCGCAACAGCGGCATCCAGATTATCTCCGCGAGCGGTAACGACGACGCCCCCATGGACGTCGACGATGACGATAACGATACCGATACCGACGATTTCGATGACGACGACGAGCACGATTCCGGCTCGCTCGACGATCACGAGCTCAAGATGGCCCGTCAGGCCGACGCCGAGATGGGTTCTTCCAAGAGCAAGAAGAAGCGCACCGTGCGCACGTCCCGTTCACGCTCCCGCGTGCGCGGCATCGATGCCTCCACGGTGATGCTGACCGGCGACCCGGTCCGTATGTACCTCAAGGAGATCGGCAAGGTCGACCTGCTGACCGCCTCCGAAGAGGTCGATCTGGCCATGAAGATTGAGGCCGGTCTTGAGGCCACCGAGAAGCTCGAGGCTGCCGAGGCAGGCGAGCTCGAGCTCACGCGTACCGAAATGCGTCGTCTTACGCGCATTGAGAACGTGGGTCTCGAAGCCAAGCAGGCACTCATCAGCGCAAACCTGCGTCTGGTCGTCTCCATCGCCAAGCGCTATGTCGGTCGCGGCATGCTGTTCCTGGACCTTATTCAGGAGGGCAACCTCGGTCTGATCCGCGCCGTCGAGAAGTTCGACTACCAGAAGGGCTTTAAGTTCTCCACGTACGCCACGTGGTGGATCCGTCAGGCCATTACGCGCGCTATCGCCGACCAGGCCCGTACCATCCGTATTCCCGTGCACATGGTCGAGACCATCAACAAGCTCGTCCGTGTGCAGCGCCAGCTCCTTCAGGACCTGGGTCGCGACCCGACCCCCGAGGAGATCGGTGCCGAGATGGACATGAGCGCCGACCGCGTTCGCGAGATCCAGAAGATCTCGCAGGAGCCCGTGTCGCTCGAGACCCCCATCGGCGAGGAAGAGGATTCCCAGCTGGGCGATTTCATCGAGGACTCCCAGGCTATCGTTCCGCCCGATGCGGCCAGCTTCTCCATGCTGCAGGAGCAGCTCACCCAGGTGCTCGATTCGCTTGCCGATCGTGAGCGCAAGGTTATCGAGCTGCGCTTTGGCCTTGTCGACGGACATCCCCGTACGCTCGAGGAGGTCGGCCGCGAGTTTGGCGTCACGCGCGAGCGCATCCGCCAGATCGAGTCCAAGACTCTGGCCAAGCTTCGCCACCCGAGCCGCTCGAGCAAGCTCAAGGACTATATCGAAAGCTAGTCAAGCAAGAGGCGCCCTCAAGCACATCCGCTTGAGGGCGCTTTCATGTAGTCGTTGGGGACGTTCTTGAATGACTGGTCGTTTAAGAACGTCCCCAATGACTAGGTCGGAAAATTTCTTAAAAAAGTTCTTGCCCTGAGCTGATTCGTCCGTATAATAAACTTCGTTGCTTGAGAGCACGCACCTATTCCTCGGTAGCTCAATGGTAGAGCACGCGGCTGTTAACCGCGCTGTTGTAGGTTCGAGTCCTACCCGGGGAGCCAGAATTTTTCAGCCCTTTCTGTTGGGCTTTAAATTCCTCGGTAGCTCAATGGTAGAGCACGCGGCTGTTAACCGCGCTGTTGTAGGTTCGAGTCCTACCCGGGGAGCCAGGTTGTAAAACCCGTCGCTTATGCGGCGGGTTTTTTCATGCCGCGATCGCTGTTCGCGAACGTTACCGTATCAACATTTCGTGTCGAGGATGTAATCCCGAGGCCCGCCACCTCAACATGGCGCGGTCGTTGTAGAATATTCCAATGATTGCTCCCACGAGATGGTGCCGCGAGCACCAGATAAGGAGATTCTTGTGTCTGAGACCATTAACGGCAGCCTGAGCGTCTCGAACGACGTTATTGCCGATATTGCCGGTTATGCCGCGATGACGTGCTATGGCGTCGTCGGTATGGCCGAACAGCTCCAGGGCGCCGAGAGCGTGCGCCTGCTTGCCGGTCAGCGCCTCCGCAAGGGCGTGCTTGTCTCCGCCGACGAGAACGGCCTTACGGTCGATCTTCACGTCGTGCTCGAGAACGGCGTCAACATGAAGTCCGTCTGCCACAATCTTTCGAGCTCCGTTGCCTTTACCCTGCAGGAGATCGCCCAGATCGATCCCGCCAGCCTTAAGATCGGCATCCATATCGACGCGCTCAAGAGCCGTCTGAACTAGCATCCGAAAACGGAGATTCAAATACCCATGATTGCAAAGACCATTCGCACCTGTTTTCCGATCGCTGCGGCTGCCGTTTCCGACAAGGCCGAGGAGATCAACAAGCTCAACGTCTTCCCCGTACCCGACGGCGACACCGGCACCAACATGTCGCTCACGCTCGCCTCGGTGACCAAGGAGCTTTCCGCCCTTCCCGCCGATGCCGATATGGAGGCCATCGCCGGCGCCATCACCCACGGCTCCCTGATGGGTGCCCGCGGTAACTCCGGAGTCATCACCTCGCAGATTCTGCGCGGCGTGGCCGAGGGTCTTGTCTCTGCCGACGAGCCTATTACGTCCGCCAACATTGCCTTCGCCTTCCGTCGTGCCGTCAAGGTTGCCTTCCAGGCTGTCCGCAAGCCCATCGAGGGCACGATCCTCACGGTCCTGCGCGATGTCTCGACCAAGGCCGATGAGTGCGAGAAGAAGAAGTTCTCGGCCGAGGATGCGCTCGATGCTATCGTCGTCGAGGCGTACCAGTCCGTCGCCCGCACGCCCGACCTGCTGCCCGTTCTGAAGGAGAACGGCGTGGTCGACTCCGGCGCCTTTGGCTTCGCCATCTTCCTTGAGAACTTTGTGGCTGCAGCACTTGGCCGCAGCACCGTTGTCGAGGATTTCTCCGCCACGTTTGATTCCGCTGTCTCTGCCCGCGACGCGGCCCTTGGTCGCGTTGAGATCGAGGCCAACGACGATTGGGAGGGCTCGGAGTTCCGCTACTGCAACGAGTTCCTGTTTAAGGCCGACGCCCCGTTTGACGAGGACGAGTGCCTTAAGTTCCTGGGTTCCATGGGCGACTGCGAGCTTCTCGTGGGCGCCTATCCCGACTACAAGATCCATGTGCACTCCAACACCCCCAACCTGGTGCTCGAGCACATGCTGCAGCTCGGTCAGATCTATGAGGTCTTTATCCACAACATGGAGATGGAGGCCCACGACCGTACCGCCAAGATCCACGAGGATCAGGAAAAGGCCGCCGAGCCCGCCAAGGCGCTGGGCTTTGTCGCCGTTGCCGCCGGTTCGGGCGAGGCCGACATCCTCAAGTCCCTCGGCGTTGACGTGATCGTCTCGGGTGGCCAGACCATGAACCCCTCGACCGCCGATCTGCTGGGCGCCGTCGACCAGGTCAACGCGACCTCGGTCATCATCCTGCCCAACAACGGCAACATCCGCATGGCTGCCGAGGCCGCTGCCTCTGCCTGCACCGATAAGAAGGTCGCCGTCGTTCCCACCAAGACCGTTCCCCAGGCGTTCTCCGCGCTGTTCGCCGTCCTGCCCGATTCCGAGCTCGAGGACGCCGTCGCCGCCATGGTCGACGCCATCAGCGAGGTCCGCGATGGCGAGGTCACCCGCGCCGTGCGCGATTCCAGCGCCTCGGACGGCTCTCCGATTCACTCCGGTGACGTCATGGGCATCATCGCCGGTTCCATCGACGTGGTCGGCTCCGATGTGAAACAGGTCACCCTCGACTGCATCAACCGTATGCAGGAGGAAGAGGAAGGCGACGCGCTGACGATTCTGGCCGGCGAGGAGCTGTCCGACGAGGCCTTCCAGGAGATCGTCGACGCCATCGAGGAGGCTCAGCCCGACTTGGAGATTGATGCCCATCGTGGCGAGCAGCCGCTCTATCCCGTGATCTTCTCGATCGAGTAGGCATCTGAGCATGTCCGAGCTATGCTCCGTGCCGCGCGTCTCGGAGCGCTTTGCCCAGAGCAATGCGCTCGGCGAGGATATCGCGCGACTCAAATATGTTTCGGGTAAACGTGAGGAGGCCCTTCGCCGTCTGGGAATCCGGACGGTGGGGGACCTCCTTCTCCATATCCCGCATCGATATCTGGACTTTACCCGCTCATGGTCCATCGAGATGGCGCCCATCGGGACCGTGTGCACCATCGTTGCCACGGTCGACCGCATTGTTCAAAAGCAGCCTCGTCCGCGCATGCAGGTGACCGAGGTATCGCTCGTGGATGACACGGGTGTGCTGCAGGTCGCCTTTTTCCGCCAGCCCTGGATTGCCCAGCAGCTTAAGCGGGGTGACCGTCTGGCCGTGATGGGTAAGGTCGAGTTTGCCTACGGCTTTAAGCAGATGGCCTCGCCGCATTTTGAAAAGCTTGAGGATGGTCGTGCCGCGGGTACCATTTTGCCGGTCCACTACGTAAGTGATGGCGTAAGCCAGGCATGGATGCGTCGCATTGTGAGCGGTGCTCTTGAGCTCGTCGGCAATCCCTTTGATCCCATCCCGGCACCGCTGCGCGCAAAGCGCAAGCTCATGAGCAATGCCCGTGCGCTTCGTTCGATTCACTTTCCCTCGAGTATGGCCGAGCGCGACATTGCGCGCCGCCGTTTGGCCTATGAGGAATGCCTGTACCTGCAGCTCGCGCTTCGTCTGCGCAATGACGGCGGCTTGGTCGAGGTGGTTCCCTACGCCCACACCGCGGGTGAGCACCTTGTTGCTCTTAGGCAGGCCCTGCTGTTTTCGCTGAGCGACGAGCAGGAGGCCGCATTCCAGGATATTTTGCACGATATGTGCGATGATACGCGCGTCATGAACCGTCTGCTGCTGGGCGATGTCGGTACCGGCAAGACGGCCGTTGCCGCCTGTGCGTTGGCCGTAGCCGTCGATAGCGGCACCCAGGCCTGCGTCATGGCGCCTACGGGCGTGCTGGCTCGTCAGCATGCCGATAAGACCGGCCCTTTGCTCTCTCAGGCCGGCATGTCTTGGGCGCTCCTGACGGGCGCCACGCCGGCGGCGGAGCGCGAGCTCATCCATTCGCAGTTGGAATCGGGCGAGCTTGACGTGCTCTTTGGTACGCATGCCGTGCTTTCCGAAGACGTGAATTTTAAGCACTTGTCGCTCGTGGTCATCGACGAACAACACCGCTTTGGCGTGGGCCAGCGCAATGCCTTGCGCGCGAAGGGTCCCGGCGCGGACCTGCTCGTCATGACGGCGACGCCCATCCCGCGCACGCTGGCGCTCTCGGTCTACGGCGACCTGGACACGAGCATCATTCGCCATCGTCCCGTCCCGGGTGCCGGCGTGACGACGCGCGTCCTTACCGAGTCGAGCCGCGACCTGGCCTATGGTGCCATCCGTGAGGCACACGAGAAGGGCCAGCAGGCCTACGTGATCTGTCCGCTTGTGGAGCCGAGTGACTCGGCCGACGAGCTCGAGGATGTGCCCGGTATCGCCCGTGACGACGAGGGCCGCGTGACCGTCCCCGTGCCGCTGCACGATACGGCAACCGAGCTCGACCGCCTGCGCCTGGCGCTGCCGGGTCTTACTGTCGAGCGCCTCCACGGCCGCATGCGGGCGGGGGAGAAGGATCGCGTGATCGACGCCTTTAAACGCGGCGAGATTGACGTGCTCGTCTCGACCACCGTGGTCGAGGTGGGCGTCGACGTGCCCAATGCCACCGTGATGGTCATCGAGAACGGTGAGCGCTTTGGTTTGGCCGCCCTGCATCAGCTTCGTGGACGTGTGGGCCGTGGTACCGTGGCGGGCACATGCCTGGTCATGACGCACTCCAAGGGCAACGGCGGTACATCGGCGGCACAAGATCGCCTGCAGTCGCTCGAGAAGACCGCAGATGGCTTTACGCTTGCACAGATGGACCTGCGACTTCGCCACGAGGGCGAAATCTTGGGTTACCGTCAGCATGGTGGCGTGACCCTGCGTTTTGTCGACCTTGATGCCGATGAGGAGCTCATCGAGTGGGCGCATTTGGACGCGGTCGAGCTCTTGCGGTATGCTAGTAATCTTGACTCTGTGGCGACGCGTCCCCTGCGCGATGCGGTCGCCAAGCGATATCGACATATTTTTAAGGAGGTCAGCGGAGGATGAGAATCATCGGCGGTGAATGGCGCGGTCGCAAGATCGAAGAACCGCGCGGTCGCGATGTTACGCGTCCGACGACCGACCGCGTGCGCGAGGCGTGTGCATCCATGGTCCTATCGGCCTTCGGCTTTGATTTGGACGAGGTTCGCGTACTGGATGCCTTTGGCGGCTCCGGTGCCCTAGGCATCGAGATGCTCTCGCGGGGCGCCCGTTCGCTCACGACGTTCGAGATCGATCGCAATGCCGCGAGGCTCATAACCAAGAATATCGAGTCGCTCTGTCGCGATCGCGCGCGTTGGCGTGTGGTGACGGGCGATGTCCTTGCGAGCGCTTCGCGCGGCCGCGTGCCGGGCGGCCCCTTCGATCTGGTCTTGCTCGACCCGCCCTATGCTTTTGGTGCCAAGCCGGTCGATGAGCTGCTGCAGAACCTGGCCCAGCAGGGTCTGCTCACCCCGGGCGCCTATGCTCTGTTTGAGCATGCTGCCGCCGACGCGGGTGCACATCCTGCCGGCTTTGTAACCGTGCGTGAGAAACGCTATGGCATCACCTCGGTCGATCTGCTCCGTTGGGTCGGCGAGGGCGAGGATGACGACATCGCCACCGATGCCGATGACAGCGACGGCACGACGTTTCAGGAGGATGCCCATGAGTGACACCATTAACCGCGTCATCGTTCCGGGTACCTTCGATCCCATCACGTTTGGCCATATCGACGTCATCCGCCGCGCCCGCCGCATTTTTCCCAGTGTGATCGTGGCCGTTGCCGAGTCGCAGGGCAAAAACGGCGTGGGCACCACGTTTACGCTCGATGAACGCGTGGCGCTGGCCCGTGAGGCACTCGGTGATATCGATGGCGTCGAGGTCCTGCCCTTTACCGGACTGCTCGTCGACTTTGCTCGCGAGCAGGGTGCCGGTGCCGTGGTCAAGGGCCTACGCGCCATGACCGACTTTGAGTATGAGCTGCAGCAAGCCGACCTCAACTACCGCTTGGATAACGAGCTGGAGTCCATCTTTGTCATGAGTGCTCCGCAGTATGGCTACATCTCGAGCTCGGTTGTACGCCAGATCGCCTCGCTCGGTAGTGATGTTTCGACGTTTGTGCCGGCTAATGTGGTCGAGGCGCTTAAACATCGCTTTTCGTGACGTTTTTTATTGCCAGGTGGCATGTGGTAAACTAGCACGATGATATGTTACCTATGAAAGGAGACCGGATGCCGGGCGAGAATTTTCCTGGCGACAGGATCGTGAGCCTTGTCGACGAGCTCGAGGGGCTCATCCAAGAGGCTAAGACGCCGTTCGGCAAGAACGCCCAGATGAAGGTCATCGATGCCGACGTCTTCTTTAACATCCTCGATGAGATCCGCATGAGCTATCCCGAGGAATGGCAGAAGTCCCGCCGTATCCTCAAAGAGCGCGAGGAGCTTATGGCTTCCGCCGCCGCTCAGGCCGATTCCATCATCGCCGACGCTCAGCAGCAGGCCCTCACTATTGCCGGTGAGCAGGAAATTGTTCGCCTTGCGCAGCAGCAGGCCGACGATATCCGCGACCGTGCCCAGCAGTATGAGCGCGAGACGCGCTATGCTGCCGAGGATTACGCCGAGCAGGTCTTTACGCACCTGGAGGAGAACCTCAAGAGTCTGACCGGCACCGTCACCCGTTGCCGCCAGCAGCTCAATGAGGGCGCCGCCCAGCAGAATGGTCAGTGGTAATGGCTGAGTTCCCGAGCGTTACCGTCGATCTTTCCGAGCAGCTCGAGTTTCCCGGAGACTCGTATCCGCTGACCGGTAAGGTCGATGTCGCTGCCTACACGGTGGGCGAGAAAGAGTACCAGCTGCAGGACGGTATCGACTATGACGTGGTCTTTACCAATGCCGGCACCGGTGTTCTGCTTACCGGCATGGTTCGCGCGCACGCCACCGGCGAGTGCGACCGTTGCCTGGAGCCTGCCTCGTTTGACATTGCCGGCGAGATCGAGGAGTTCTATCTCTTCCATGAGCCCGAGGACCCCGAGGCCTACGAAGACGGCTATGAGCTCCTGGGCGAGGATCGCGTCGTCGATCTGGGCGAGCCCATCAACGACGCCGTTGTCATGGACACGCCGTTTGTTGTGCTCTGCAAGCCCGATTGCCGCGGTCTTTGTCCCGTTTGCGGCGCCAATCTCAACGTGGAGCAATGCGATTGTGCTGCCCAAGCCGAGGCCGAATGGGCCGAAGCCACGGAAAATCCATTTGCAGCATTGAAGAATCTCAAGCTTGACGAGTAAAACTGTGGTAGTATCGCTACTTGCGCGTAATCGCCACACTGGATAGTTCATAAGGAAGGTCACTATGCCCGTACCTAAACAAAAGCAGGGTCGTATCCGCACTCACACCCGCCGTTCCGCCAACATGAAGATCTCGGCTGCGGCTCAGTCCACGTGCCCCCGTTGCGGTGCTGTCAAGCTCCCGCACCACGTGTGCCCTAGCTGCGGTTTCTACAAGGACCGCGAGGTTATCGTTACCGAGTAACGGTATACTCTGGATACGATGCCGTTCCAACTGGAACCACAATGGCCGGCTCATTGAGTCGGCCATTTTTGTATAAGGAGCATGTATATGAGTAACGTTCGCGTTTGCGTAGACGTTGTGGGTGGAGACGAGAAGCCGCAGGTTGTCCTCGACGGTATTGAGGCTGCACTTGCCGCCGATCCCGATATCGAGGTCTTGGCAGCTGGTCCCGCCGAAATCGTCAATCCCTTTGCAGCTTCCCATGCACGTGTTGAGGCCCTTGAGGCGCCTGACGTTATCGCCATGGATGACGATCCCATTCGCGCCGTGATGACCAAGCGTAAGTCGTCGATCGTGCTTTCTTGCCGCGCCATTAAGAAGGGCAACGCGGATGCGTTCTTCTCCGCCGGCTCCACCGGTGCCATGACCGCCGCCGCCACCGCCTATGTGACGCCGTTTAGGTATCAGGCCGAAGGCAAGAAGCAGCCGGTGCGTCCCTGTCTGACCAATGCGCTGCCCAATCGCGCCGGCGGTCTGACGGTGCTGTGCGACATGGGTGCCAACCCCGATGTGGAGGTCGATGACATGGTGCGTTTTGCCCAGATGGGTAGCGCCTATGCCCGCGTCGTCCTGGGCATCGAGCATCCTCGCGTGGGCCTGCTTGCCAATGGCACCGAGGATGAGAAGGGCTCCAACTTTACCAAGGCCTGTTTCCCTGCTATGAAGGCCGCCGTTCCCGGCTTTGTTGGTAACTGCGAGGGCACCGACCTCACCTCAGGTAACTTCGATGTCGTCGTTGCCGATGGCATGTCGGGTAATATCGCTCTCAAAGCTACCGAGGGCGCTGCCAAGTTTTTGCTGCAGGAGCTCAAGGGCGCCTTTATGGCCTCGCTCGGCACCAAGATCGCCGCGCTGCTCATCAAAAAGCAGATGCGCGAGATTAAGGCCAAGCTCTCTGGCGACGCCAAGGGCGGCGCGATTCTTCTGGGCCTGCGCGGCGTGGTCCTGATCGGCCATGGCGCCACCTCGGTCGAGGCTGTCAAAAACGGTACGCTCGCGGCGGCCGAAGCCGTGCGCGCCGGGCTGGTCGAGAATGTCGCCAACTCTATGGACAGTATCGTTTTGTAAGAGCGAGTTAGAGCGCTGTTATGTGCTTCGCGGCGCACGTCGTGGGGTAGAATCAGAACCGTGTCTTGGTACCGCCCGGGCGGTACCATTCTTTTGGTATTCATGTACTATGAGAGGAAGCGCTATGGACCGCTCCGAAATCTTCGACAAGATCGCCGAGGTCGCTGCTGACGTTCTGGGCGTCGATGTTGCCGAAATTAGCGAGGAGACCACCTTTGACGACCTCGATGCCAACTCGCTCGAGCGCCTGCAGCTGGTTACGGCTATCGAGGACGAGTTCAACCTCGAGATCGATGACGAGACCCTGCTCTCGCTCAACTCTGTCGCCGACGCCGTCGACGCTATCGAAGCTGCCAAGGAGGCCTAAGTCTTGGCTTTATCCGAACGACTTACGCGCGCCCAGGAAATCCTGGGCCACGAGTTCAACAATAAGGTGCTGCTGCGCGCGGCCCTTACGCATCCCTCGGCAGTCGAGGGCCAGCCGGTTTCTGCCAGCTATGAGCGCCTTGAGTTCTTGGGCGATTCCATTTTGGGCGCTGTGGTCGCACGCTCCCTGTTTGAGTCCTATCCCGAGTTTGACGAGGGCAAGCTCACTCGCTTGAAGGTGTCGCTCGTCTCGGGCGCCACGCTATCCGAGGTTTCTCACGAGTTGGGCATCGACGACATCATTATCTTTGGTGCCTCCGAGACCGGTACCGGTGCGCGCGGCCTGCATTCGGCCCTCGAGAACGTCTATGAGTCGCTCGTGGGCGCGCTGTACCTGGATGCCGGCTGGGACGTTGCGGCGGAGTTCATTCACCGTACGCTTAAGCCGCATTTGGCTTCCGAGCGTGCCGAGCATCCTGCGAACCCCAAGTCGTTTTTGCAGGAGTGCGTGCAAGCCGACGGTCACGAGCCCCCGGCGTACAAGCTCGTTGGCTCCGAGGGCCCGGCGCATGCGCCCACCTTTACCGCTGTGGTTTTGATCGATGGTATTCGCCAGGGTCGCGGCTCCGGCTCCTCAAAGAAGGAAGCCGAGGGAGCTGCCGCGCTTGAAGCGCTCGACCGCATGGGTTACACCACCAACGGCGTGATTCTGAACAAGAAGCACGTGTAAGCGAGGAACCGTGTATCTCAAGTCCCTTACGCTCAAGGGGTTCAAGTCGTTTGCCGACCGCGCCCATATGACGTTTGAGCCGGGCCTGACCGTCATCGTCGGTCCAAACGGCTCGGGAAAATCGAACATCTCTGACTCGATTCTGTGGGTCCTGGGCGAGCAGAGCGCCAAGCAGCTGCGCGGCCAGGCCATGGAGGATGTCATCTTCTCGGGCTCGTCGGCGCGCAAGCCGGTGGGTGTCGCCGAGGTCACGCTGGTGCTCGATAACTCGGACCATATGTTGCCCGTCGACTTTGACGAGGTCGCCATCACCCGTCGCATGTATCGCTCGGGCGAAAGCGAGTACCTCATCAACTCGAGTCCGTGCCGCCTGATGGACATTCAGGACATCCTGCACGATTCGGGCCTGGGCAAGGATACGCATTCCATCATCAGCCAGGGCAAGCTCGACGCCATTTTGCAGAGCCGCCCCGAGGAGCGTCGCGCCCTCATCGAGGAGGCCGCCGGCATTTCCAAGCACAAGCGCCGCAAGGAGCGAGCGCTCAAAAAGATTAAGTCGATGGACGAGCACCTGATGCGTGCCCGCGACATCAATAAGGAAATCGCCCGTCAGCTGCGACCGCTGGAGCGTCAGGTCGATCGCGCGCGCAAGTACAAAGAGCTGTCCTCGCGCGCGAACGAGCTTACGCAGATGCTGGCTGTCGATGAGCTTCGTTCGCTGCAGTCGCAGTGGAACGACCTGGAGAGCCGCTCCAAGGAAGGTGCTGCCGAGCTGGAGCTTGCGCAGTACCGCCTGGGTGAGAAAGAGCGCGAGCTCGAGAAGCTCCAGGTTATGCTTGAGGAAAAGGGCCTGTTTGTGGGCGACTTGGGCGAGCAGCGCCGCCATATGCAAGATGTGGTCGGCCGTATTAACTCCGACATGCGCCTGCTCGAGGAAAAGGGTCACAACATGGTGTCGCGCCTGTCTGACATGCGCGGGCAGATTTCGAGCTCCGAGCATCAGCGTCGTCGCGTGGTCGAGGAGCTCGAGGACGCGCGTGCGCAGCTTGAGGAAGTGACCGGCGCGCACATGCAGGCCCAGGAGGACGTTGACGCCGCTGGTCCTGCCGCCGCAGAGCTCCACGAGCGGCGCGTGGCGCTCGACAATCAGATTTCGCAGCTTACGCGTGAGCAACGCGATGTGCAGCGCGTGGCCGACAACGCCGCGCTCGAGCTCGCCAAGGTGAAGGACTCGCTGAGCAATGCCGAGGTCGAGGACAACATGTATGCCTCGCGCCTGGAGCAGATCGACGAGCAGCTCGAGGAGGTCATGGCTTCGCTCGAGAGCCGTCGCGACCGCGCTGAGGAGCTTGAGGGCGCTCTTGAGGAAGCGCGCCAGGCTCAGGTCGATGCGCGTGAGGCCACCGAGACGGCACGCGCGGCCCTGAAGGACCTGCGTGCCCGTGAGAGCGAGGCACGCAACAAGTTATCCGAGGTGCGCTCGGAGCTTGCCAGCCAAAAGAAACTCGATGCCCGCATGGCCGACAGCTCGCCGCTCGTGAGCCGTCTGGTGGGTGCGCTGGGCGACGATGTCTTGGGTCGTCTGGGCGACGTGCTGGAGGCCCCGCGCGAGCTTGAGGGCCTGGTTGAGCAATTGCTCGCCGGCGATATCGATGCGCTGCTGTTTGATGACGCCGCCACGCTTGAGCGTGCCGGTCGTGCGGCTCTGGACCAAAAGAAGGCCTCGGGCGAGGCACTGCTGGTGGCGCGCGGCGTGAGCGGCTCTACCGCCGCTGAGGGCGCCTCCGGTACCCGTCTGGTTGATCGTCTGTCCGTGCGCGCAGGCTACGGTCCCGTCGTCGAGGCGCTGCTCGGCGGCTATTACGTCGTTGACGATCTTGCTGCCGCGCTGTCGGCGCCGGTCGTTGAAGGCGTGACTTACGTGACCCCCGATGGCGCCCGCGTCGCCTGCGGCGGCCTGGTGCGCGTGGGGCTTGATGCCGGCGAGGCTTTGGGTGCCTTGGAGCGCAAGCGCCGCATCCGTGAGCTCGAGGGCCTGGAACCCGATCTGGCTGCCATCTTTGAGCATGCTTCGGACCAAGTCGTCGAGGCCAACGTTGCCGTCGAGGAGGCCCGTGCCGCCGAGGGCGATGCCGCCGGTGAGATCGCCCGTCTTGAGGGCGAGCGCCGCTCGCTGCTCTCCGAGATCGGCCGCTTGGAGCAAAGCGCCAACAATGCCGAGGTCGAGCGCGTGCGCATCTCCAAGCGCCGCGAGCAGGCTGCCGAGGCCGTTCGTGCCGCGCGCCCGCGCGTTGACGAGCTCACCCGTTCGCGTGACGAGGCGCGTGCACAGGCAAGCGACCTGGGTCTCCAGATTGCCGAGGCCAACGATGAGCTCGATCGCGTTCGCCGTGACGATTCCGAGGCCGCCGGTAAGCTCGCCGATGCCAAGGTGCGCCTGGCCCAGACGAGCGAGCGCCTGCGTTCGCTGAAGGGCCGCGTGCCCGACCTTGAGCATCGTCTTGAGGGCATCGACCGTCGTATCCGCGGAACACGCCAGGCTTCGCGCTCGCTCGAGCTGCTGCGCCTGCGCGTCGACCCCATGCACGAACGCTATTCTGCCCTGTTGGAACGCGCGTCGGATTGGGCAGCGCGCCTGCGTGACCAGGCCTCTCTGGAGGAGGCGGACTCCGCTTCGCTCAAGAAGACCATCGAGGATGCCAAGGCAGAGGTTGCCCGCGCTAAGGAGCGAGTCGATACCGCCTCCGCCGCGCAAAACGAGTTCAAGGTCGCGCGTGGCAAGCTCGAGGTGCAGGTCGAGGCTGCCATCAAGGCCATTACCGCCGATGGCACGACGGTGCTCGAGGAAGCGCTCATGCTTCCGGTGCCCACGGACCGCGATGCCGCCGAGCGCGAACTCAACCAGCTTGTGCGCCAGATCAACAACCTTGGTCCCGTTAACCAAGTTGCCATGGAGGAGTACGAGCAGCTCAAGCGCCGCGCCGACTACATCGAGGAACAGCTGGCCGATCTGGAGAGCGCGCGCAAGGCGCTCACCAAGATCACGGTGGCCATTGATCGCAAGATGCGGAAGGCCTTCCTGGTGACGTTTGAGAAGGTCGACGCGAACTTCCGCGAGATCTTCGCTATGCTCTTCCCGGGCGGCCAGGCTCATCTGGAGATGACCGATCCCGAGCATCCTGCCGAGACGGGTATCGAGGTCGTGGCGCAGCCGCGCGGCAAGCGCATCACCAAGATGATGCTCATGTCGGGCGGCGAGAAGAGTCTGACGGCGCTCGCCCTGCTTTTTGCCGTGTACCGCACACGTACGGTTCCGTTCTATGTGCTGGACGAGGTCGAGGCGGCGCTTGATGACGCTAACCTGTCCAAGCTCATCGGAGCCCTCGATGTGCTGCGTTCCGATACGCAGCTCTTGGTTATCTCGCATCAGCGCCGTACTATGGAGGACGCTGACGTCCTCTATGGCGTCTCGATGCAAGCCGACGGCGTCAGTCGCGTCGTCTCGCAAAAACTCGATCGCGAAACCGGAAAGGTCGTGAATGCATAATGGGATTCTTCGATGCTCTCTCGCGCGGACTTGAGCGCAGCCGCGAGGCCCTCAACGAGGTCTTCTACTTTGGCGGTGAGGTCGACGAGGATTTTTGGGAGGACCTGGAGGACACCCTCGTAATGGGTGACATGGGCGCCGAGGTCGCTATCAAGGTCTCCGATGACCTGCGCGATGCCGCGGCCAAGAAGAACCTCAAGACCGCTCCGCAGCTTCGCCGCGCCCTGGCCGAGCAGCTTGAGCAGCACTTTGTGCCCATCGAGCGAGATCCGTTCTCCGATACGCCGAGCTGCGTGCTGTTTGTGGGCATTAACGGTGCCGGCAAGACCACGACGGTCGGTAACTGTCTCTTATACACATCTGACGCTGCCGACGAAGAGGATAGTGTAGATCTCGGTGGGCGCCGGAACATTGAAAAAAAAAAAAAGCAATCAAAAAAAAGAGAAAAGAAAACAAAGCAAAGAGATAGTGTAATGACAAAGATGAAGAATGGAATTGACGAGACGCCGATCCAATAAAATGAGAGATCAGAAAACAGACAAATATGA